>Ga0206127_1000210_pt1 | contig 75192 bp, 59 predicted proteins | sample Helgoland_Spring_6_FD_148646 | JGI IMG/M metagenome (GOLD analysis project Ga0206127, IMG submission 148646) | Pelagic subsurface seawater microbial communities from Kabeltonne, Helgoland, North Sea - Helgoland_Spring_Bloom_20160419_1 | ecosystem: Environmental > Aquatic > Marine > Epipelagic ...
TGTTCTCGTAAATATTACGCGGTACCAGCAGCAGGTTCTAGTACAAGGTTTAAAAAACGTCATAAAGCTGTTATTGATAGCGTATTTAATAGTTAGAATAAAGATTTTAGAATAAAAATAAAAAAACATGAGTGTTTTAGAAATGAAAGTTCCTTCACCAGGAGAATCAATTACAGAAGTAGAAATTGCAACTTGGTTAGTTGAAGATGGTGATTACGTAGAAAAGGATCAACCAATTGCGGAAGTAGATTCAGATAAAGCGACGTTAGAATTGCCTGCTGAAGAAAGTGGAATTATTACTTTAAAAGCAGAAGAAGGTGATGCTGTTGAGGTTGGAGCTGTAGTTTGTTTGATTGATATGAGCGCGGCTAAGCCAGATGGCGATGCTGTTTCAAAATCAGAAGCTCCAAAAGAAGTTAAGAAAGTAGAAGAGGTTGTAACTTCTACCAAAGCTACAACTTATGCTACAGGTACTGCATCTCCAGCAGCTAAAAAAGTTTTAGCTGAAAAAGGAATTGCTGCATCAAGCATAAAAGGAACTGGAAAAGATGGAAGAATTACCAAAGATGATGCTGTAAAGGCAATTCCATCTATGGGAACACAACCAGCAAATGGATCTCGTGGAACTGAGCGTAAAAAAATGTCTATGCTGCGCAGAAAAGTAGCGGAACGTTTGGTATCTGTAAAAAATAAAACCGCAATGTTAACTACATTTAATGAGGTTAATATGCAGCCAATTTTTGATTTGCGTTCTCAATTTAAAGAAGATTTTAAAGCAAGGCATGGAGTAGGTTTAGGTTTTATGTCTTTCTTCACATTAGCTGTGGTTAGAGCGCTAAAAATGTATCCAGATGTAAACTCTATGATTGATGGAGATTTTCAAATAAAGCATGATTTTCAAGACATATCTATTGCAGTTTCAGGGCCAAAAGGATTAATGGTTCCTGTAATAAGAAATGCAGAAAACTTATCTTTTAGAGGTGTAGAATCTGAAGTTAAAAGATTAGCATTGAGAGCAAGGGATGGGCAGATTACTATTGATGAAATGACTGGTGGCACATTTACAATTACCAATGGTGGAGTATTTGGTTCCATGTTGTCAACTCCAATTATAAATCCTCCGCAAAGCGGAATTTTAGGAATGCACAACATTGTAAACAGACCAATGGCAGTAAATGGAGAAGTTGTAATTCAGCCAATTATGTATGTAGCTTTATCCTATGATCATAGAATTATTGATGGTCGTGAATCTGTTGGTTTTTTAGTAGCTGTGAAAGAAGCTTTAGAAAATCCAGTAGAATTATTAATGGATAATAATGCTTTAAAGGCATTAGAAATGTAAGTGGCACTATTATTAAATTTATATAAAATCCTGAACTTTTGTTCGGGTTTTTTTGCTATAAACAATTTTTTGTTTGCTTAACTTCTGTTGCCAAATTCTGGATTTTTATTAAAAATTATACGGTTTGTTTTAGGTGTTGCCACGAGCACAGTATAATAAAGGTTCAACAAAATTTAGATTATCTTTATCTAATAGTAATGTTATATTCTTAAAAATCAAATACAATTTATATATGAGTGTAATAAACTTACCTGAAGATTTGCAATTGGATAATTCATCTTCTATACAATTGTATGACTATCAAAACCCTAAAAATTCTGATAAACTCCAAATTAATTTAACTAGAAATACCATTAGTTTTTTACAACAAGGAAGTAAGGAAGTAATTCATAATAATAGAACAATTGCTATTCAAAATTCTGAGTTTTTAATAATGAAGTCAGGTCATTGTTTAATGACAGAAAAATTACCGACATCACAAAATAATTACAGCAGTATTTTACTTTTTTTTAGTGATGATGATTTATATAATTTTAAAAATAAATTTAACTATTTAAGTGAGAAAAGAGAGCCTAAAACATCAATTTTAGTAGTGGAATATGATGATTTTATTCGAAAATTTACGGAAAGTCTTAAAGATATTTTATCAATGCCAACTTCAATACAAAATAGAATGGCTTCTCTAAAGTTTGAGGAGTTAATGATTTACATATCTGAAATAAAAGGTTTTGACTTTTTGGATACTTTAGATATTTATAAGGATACTTATGTTGTGAATTTTAAGAATACAATTGAGAGTAACAAGCTAAATAAATTAACAATAAAGGAACTTGCTTTTTTATGTAATATGAGTATTTCTTCATTTAAACGACAGTTTTAGAAGCATTATCAACAACCTCCTATAAGTTGGTTTCAAAATCAAAGGTTAGAATATGCTGCTTATTTGATAACTAAAGAAAAGAAAAAATCATCAGAAATTTACACGTTAATTGGTTTTTAGAATCATTCTAATTTTATCAAAGCGTTTAAAGCTAAGTTTGGAGTAACACCTAAAAACCTTAATTGAATCTGAGCTTTTAGAACTACTTTTAGAGCCTTCTTAATCATTATTTACAAAACGCGTTTTGTATTTTTACACAATAATTAAAACTATTAAATTATGAAAAAAATAAATGCATTATCAGTTCTTTTAATATTGTTTTCAGTGAGTCTATTTTCACAGAAAACATTTACGTTATCAAGCAGAGATTTAGGTGGTCAAACTACAAAGACGCAAGAATTCAATGGTTTTGGGTGTTTTGGAGAAAATATATCTCCACAACTTTCTTGGGCAAATGCTCCAGAAGGTACTAAAAGTTTTGCGATAACTATGTATGATCCAGATGCGCCAACAGGAAGTGGCTGGTGGCATTGGTTGGTATTTGATATTAATGCCAATGTAAATGAGTTAGTTGCAAATGCTGGAAATGTGAGTTTAAATTTAGCGCCAAAAGAAGCTATACAAAGTATTACAGATTATGGAGCTAAAGGTTTTGGAGGTCCATGTCCGCCTGAAGGTCATGGTTGGCATAAATATGAAATTACGGTTTACGCCTTAAAAACTGATAAACTAGGTTTAGATGAAAACACAAATGCAGCAGTTGTGGGGTATTATTTAAATAATAATACATTAGCCAAAGCAACTATTGTTAGTTACTACAAAAGAGATTAAAGTTAATTTAATCAAGCTTAATTTAAAAACCCAAGTTAATTACTTGGGTTTTTAAATTTAATATATGCGTTTTAGAGCTTCAAATTAATATTGAGATCCATTATGTTTACCAACTTCAAAACCATGCTTTCCTAAATATTCGTTTCCTGAATCAATAGCATCTTTCTCTAACGATGTTCCCATAGAATCATTCCATCTATTGAGATAGCCAAATAAAGAAATTACGCCCAACATTTCTACAATTTCACCTTCATCCCAATATTTATATAATTCTTTTTTGATATCAGCATTAACAGCGTTAGGAATCACAGAGGCTGCCAAAGAGAAATCTAATGCTGATCTTTCCGCGTCTGAAAAAGCCAAATGTGTTTTATATTCCCAAATATTCTCTAGTTTTTCTTGTTCTGCTCCATAACGTTCAGCAGCTCTTATAGCGTGCGCTTGGCAATATCTGCATCCAGTGGCATTGCTAGAAACCCATGCAATCATTCTCTTTAAGGCAGAAGAAACACGTCCTTTGTTGTCCATTACAGCTTTATTTAAGTTGATAAAGGCTTTTGAAATTAAAGGTCTGTGCTGCATTGTTAAAACTGAATTTGGACAAAACCCTAAAGTTTCATTAAAAAATTCTGCCAATTCTTTGGTTTCTATATCGTGATCAGCTTCTAAAGGTTTTACTAGTGCCATATTTCTATTTTCTTATTAAACTAAAATTCCCTGTTTTTTTTATTGATATTCCATTGAGATCAATTAGTGTTGCTTTAAACCAATAATCATTCGAAGGTGATTTTTTTCCTTCATAATTTCCATTCCAACCTTCACTATTGGCATCAAATTTATAAATTAGATTACCAAATCTGTTATAAACTAGAATCTCTGAATAACTGTAAAAGGAATTATCATATCCAGAAATATTCCATAAATCGTTTATGCCGTCTTCATTGGGTGTAAAAAATTTAGGATATGCTAAAATTGAAAACATATAGCTTTCTGTTCCGCAACCACCTTTGTCTCTTACAAATATTGTATGAATTCCCGTAGTTAAGTTTTCAAATAACCCATCATTTTGATAAGTTCCAAATTCATTATCTATGGCAAATTCGTAGTCTCCATTTCCTAAATCAGTGTTTATGACTTCAATTGAGTTGTTGTTTGAGTCATCAGTAATTAAAACATCAGTTGCAGTAATGCTTGCTTTTTCAGATTCATTTACCAAAATACTTTGCTCTGCTGATTGGCATCCTGCGTCAGAAATTGCACTAACAGTATAATTTCCGGGAAGATTTACATTAATAATTGGTGTTTCTTTACTTAAAATTTCGTCTTCTCTTTTCCAAATATATTTGTAATTTCCTTGAGCATTAGTTGTTTCAATGTCTACATTTCCAATATCTTCACAGAGAATTATATTATTTGATACTACATCAAATTCTGGTACGGTATTATCAACCTCTGCAATCACTTCCGTTCTTGAGATAGAAGTGCAATTACCATTATTTGCCCCTACAAAGTAACTTGTTGTTACGGTTAATTCTGGAGTAGTAAAATTATTTCCTGTAAAAATTGGAGTTACACTTGTTTGGGTTTCGTACCAATTTACGACTCCAGAAGATGCTTCTGCATTCAAAACAGCTGTTCCAGAACAAATTTTAGCTTCGGTTATATTTGTAATTATTGGTTTTGAAATTACATTAATTGTAACTGGAGTTCTAGGAAGCGTGTTGCATCCATTAATAACAATAGTTGCGTGATATGTTGTGGTTTCAGAAATGCTATTTATGGTTAAAGAATTACCTCTTCCTATTTCTGGTTCAGCATCAATAGTACTTTGTTTGTACCAATATATTTCGCCTTCATTGGTTGTTGCAGTTATCGTTGCTGAGTTAGATTCACAAACAGTTGCATCCGTGGTTGCTGTTATTTGAGGAATATATATACTAGTTGATGCAACTATAAATAGTGGAGGGTCTGCATCTGTTCCATATTCTACAATATATCCTTTGGGAACATAAAGCCCTCTTCCTCCCTGGTTTTGTAAATCATTCCAAGCTCCAACTATTCCAATGGATGGATCTGTAATATGTGCATAATCTTCATTACCTACATTGTTAGGTTCATTATTGTTCCAAAAAGCAAAATTAGGTGTTGTGCCTCCTTGCTCTTCTTCTTCTCCAAGCCAAAAAATAGTTCCTGCTTCAGGGCCAGTAACCCATTTCCATTCACCTTCGGTTTCTTCATCACTTCCTCCAATCCAGCCTGCTCCAGATGCCTGTTTTCCTGCAAAGTCAGCTTCTTCTTGACTGGTTAAAGTAGCCAAATAACCTTGTCTTCCAAAGTAAGTTCTATTCTCTGCAGCTACTTTTGCATTTTGCCAAGTAATATTGGGTACATCAATAAACTCATAAAAATGATCTGTCAATGGCAAGTAATTTGCATCTGTAACACTTAGAGAAAAGAATTTTTCGATAGAAACGTTATTTGCTGTAGTTGTAAAGACGATATCTTTAACTGCATTTTCTAAATCGGTTAATAAAATTTCACCCCCTCCAAAGGCTGAGGCTAGTGTTAATTTGCCTTCATTTGTATTCCAAGAAGTTGTAATAAAAGGATGATTGCCGGTTAATTGCAAAAAATCTTGATTAACTTGATAACCTGAAGATATCTGAATATAAAATTCAGGAATACTAATATCATCAGTATCTGTAATTGTGAAATCCGTTACAATATTTATAGGATTGCCAATACAAAAAGGCTGCCTTCCAGCTGCTGTTACAAATGGTGCTTGGTCAGTTTGACTTACTAATAAATTACTCAACATTAAAAAGTAAAAAGTCAATAATTTTGATTGTAAAATTACATATTTATACATTTTATTTTATTATCTCTTAAGTGTTTTCTTATTTTTGTAAAGTTCTACAATATAAGATTTCAATTTTAAAAAAGAGGTAAATTATGGTTAAAAATGTAGTGAGTACAAAATGGACTCAAAAATCGCAGTTTGAAACAGATAATCCGAGTGGAAATAAATTTATAATGTTTGATAAATCTCAGGATAATGGAGATGTTGTTGGTTTTGCGCCCAAAGCTTTAATGTTATCTTCTTTAGCCGGTTGCTCTGGTTTAGATGTGGTTTCTTTATTAACAAAAATGCAAGCGGAAGTTGAAGATTTTAATATTGAGGTAACTGCAGAATTAACAGAAGAACATCCAAAATTCTATAATAAGGTAAAAGTGGATTATCATTTTACGGATGCTGAATTACAACCAAAAAAAATTCAGAAAGCGGTAAATTTATCGGTAACAAAATATTGTGGAGTAATGGAAATGTTTCGTCAGTTTGCAGAGGTGGAAATTGAAATTCATTTACATAATTTGTAAAAGATTAAAATAACTACAGAATAATTTCAGTAGAAGGCTATGAGATGGACTTTAAAACCAAAACCAAACTCAAAAAAAGTTGTAAAACTTGCTCAAGATTTACAGGTTGATAAAACAATTGCATCTATTTTATGCCAGAGAAATATTGAAACATTTGAGCAAGCAAAAGAATTTTTTCGCCCAAGTTTAAAAGATATTCATGATCCTTTTTTGATGAAGGATATGGATCTTGCAGTAGCTAGAATTGAAAAAGCTGTTAGCCTTAATGAAAATATATTAGTTTATGGTGATTATGATGTTGATGGCACAACTGCAGTTTCATTAGTTTCATCCTATTTAAGAACAATTACTTCAAATATTGCAACTTATATTCCAGATAGATATGCTGAAGGTTATGGTGTTTCTTACACAGGCATTGATTTTGCAGAAGACAATAATTTCTCTTTAATTATTGCATTAGATTGCGGAATTAAAGCTATTGATAAAGTAAATTACGCGAGAGATAAAAATATAGATTTCATTATTTGTGATCATCATAAGCCAGGAGCTGAAATTCCAGTTGCTGTAGCTGTTTTAAATCCTAAAAGAGTAGATTGCAGTTATCCTTTTGATGAATTATGTGGTTGTGGAGTAGGGTTTAAATTAATTCAAGCTTTAGGGGTTTCTAGAAATCAAAAAATTGAAGATTTTCTTCCCTATTTAGACCTTGTGGCAACTGCCATTGCAGCAGATATAGTTCCTATGGTTAATGAAAATAGGGTGTTAACATTTTTCGGTTTGCAAATTATCAACCAAAACCCAAGAAATGGAATTAGAGCAATTACTCATCAAATTAAAAAAAAGGAATTAACCATTACAGATGTTGTATTTATAATTGCACCAAGAATTAATGCCGCTGGTAGAATGGAACATGGTAATTATGCTGTGGAGTTATTGACAGAAATGGATTTTGATTCAGCTGTTAAGTTCGCGGCGAAAATTGAAATATTTAATGCGGATAGAAAAGATTTAGATAAAAAAATTACTGATGAGGCACTTATTCAAATTATTGATAATAATGAGGAAGAACGTTTTACATCGGTTGTGTATCAAGAAGATTGGCATAAAGGAGTTATTGGAATTGTTGCATCAAGGTTAATAGAAAAATATTACAGACCAACTTTAGTTTTTACTAAAAGTGGCGATAAATTAGCAGCTTCTGCGCGTTCAGTAAAAGGGTTTGATATTTATAATGCTTTGCTAGAATGTTCTGAATTTATAGAACAATTTGGAGGTCATAAATATGCAGCTGGTTTAACGTTACTGCCAGAAAATTATCAAAAGTTTAAAGATAAATTTGAACAAGTAGTTTCGCAAACAATTAGCAAAGAACTATTAATGCCAGAAATTTCAATTGATGCAGAAATTGAACTTTCTGAGATTACTCCAAAATTTTTCAGAATTATTGAGCAAATGGGGCCTTTTGGGCCTCAGAATATGAAGCCAATTTTTAAGTCTAATTGCGTTAGAGATAATGGTTATGGTAAAAAAGTTGGTAAGGAGCAAGACCATTTAAAACTAAATCTTTTTCAAGGTGATAACAAAAAAACATTTGGTGCAATCGGTTTTAACTTAGGTGATAAAATTGACTACGTTCAAAACAATTTTGATGTTGTTTACGGTTTAGATGAAAATGAATGGAATGGATTTAAATCAATACAATTGGTTCTAAAAGACTTAAAATAAGTGAACTATTTCCCTAAAGGGATGACAATTAGGCCAGTAAATTCCTCTGAAAAAATCATTAAAGCTTTATCCGCTTCTAATTTTGTTTTGTAATTGCCAACGTGAACTTTCCAATCTGGTTTATTGTAAGCCAGTTTGGTGTAAACGTTAGGAAAACTAATTTTAAATTTATTCTGCATTTTCCTGGCCTTGGTTTCATCGCCGTAATAAATTTGTACTCGAAAACCATAACCATACGTTTTGTTAAAAGCTCTTTTTTTAGAAATTAAACTCTTAATTTCAGGACTACTATTTGTTTCATTTTGAGAAATTAAACGCTCTGAACTTAAAAATAAGAATAGAACGATTATATTTAGAAATAGTGTTTTTTTCATGTTTAAAAGTTTTAACAAAAGTAATGATAATAGGCAAAATATATTGAAAAATCCAATTATTTAGAATTGATATAAATTAATATTTAACATTCCTTAACTATTTTAAAATATGGTTATATGTACTACTTTTGTCGGACTGTTCAAAAATCGTTTTTTGAGCTATTTTATACACGATACTAAATATAGTTTGTTAATATGAAAAGTGTAGCGTTACACAGTAAATTAATCAAAGAATTTCTACGAGGCTTTACAGTAATTCTGATTTTTGCATTCAGTTTATCCTCTTTTTCCCAAGAAGTAGATGCAGTTCGTCAAAAAGAAGGGAGAAAAATTTTCAAATCTTTATGTGCGTCTTGTCATAAATTAGATAAAAAATTAATTGGTCCTGCTTTAGGCGGTGTAGAAGGTCGTAGAGAAAATGAATGGTTAAAAGCTTGGATAAAAAATAATGCAGAATTAAGAGCTTCAGGAGATGCGGATGCTATTGCAATTTTTGAAGAATATAATGGTTCTGTAATGTCTGCTTTTCCTCAATTAAGCGATCAGCAAATTGATGATATTCTTTACTACACAACTGTAGGTGATCCGCCTAAGAAAGTTGTAGCTGGTGGGCCAGTATCTGCTGATGGAGGAGGTCAAACTGGCAATAATGCTCCTGAGTGGATTATCTATTTCTTAGCGGGTGCAATTATTGTGGCTTTCTTAATGATTGCTAATTTACTAAAGCAGGTAAATGAATTAAAGGGAAAAACCGCTCCTGGTTCAAACTTAAGAAGGGATTTAGATGAGCTTTGGCAAGGTTTAAAAAGAAACACGTTTTTACAAGTAATGTCAGTAATTTTTGTTTTATTGATGGGGGCTTATTTAGGTTTTGGAACCTTGTTTAAGGTTGGTGTTAACGAGGGGTATATGCCTCTACAGCCAATTGCTTTTTCTCACAAAATACATTCAGGTGAAAATAAAATTGAATGTCAGTACTGTCACTCATCAGCAAAGCATAGCAAGCATTCTGGTATTCCATCAGTAAATGTATGTATGAATTGTCACAAAAATATTGCAGAAGTAGCAGAGGGTACAAAAGTAGAGTGGGATGGAGTGACTTACGGTAAAACAGAGTTAGATAAAGAGATTGCCAAAGTTTATGATGCTGCTGGTTGGGATACAGAAACTTTAGAGTATACGGGTGAAACAAAACCCATCAAATGGATAAGAATACATAATTTACCAGATTTTGCTTATTTTAATCATTCTCAGCACGTAACTGTAGCGGGTGTTAAATGTCAGAAATGTCACGGTCCTGTTGAGGAGTTTGATGAAATGCGTCAATATTCTCCATTAACGATGGGTTGGTGTATAGATTGTCATAGAGAAACAAATGTCAACTTAAAAGGGAATGAGTATTACGAGAAAATTCATGAAGAGTTGGCTAAAAAGTATGATGTAGAAAAGGTTACCATAGCGCAACTAGGAGGTTTAGAGTGTGGTAAATGTCACTATTAATAAAAGAAGAATGCTAGTATTGGTTTTTTTAAAATCAAAAACTAACAACTAATAACTAATATATAAATGGCTTCAAACAAAAAATACTGGAAAAGTGTTGAGGAACTTAAAGAAAGTTCTATTGTTGAAACGTTAAGTAAAAATGAGTTTGTAAGTGAAATTGCTACAGATGATTTTTTAGGTGATAAAGAAACTTTAGAAAATACATCTACTTCACGTAGAGATTTTTTGAAATATGTTGGCTTTACCACTGCAGCGGCCTCTTTAGCAGCCTGTGAGGGTCCTGTTAGAAAGTCTATTCCTTACGTTGTAAAACCAGACGATATTATTGCTGGTGTTGCAGACTGGTATGCAACTTCAATGGCAGATGGTTATGACTTTGCAAATGTTTTAGTGAAAACAAGAGAGGGTCGTCCAATTTTAGTAATGCCAAATAGTGAGGCGGGTGCTGATATGAATGCAAGAGTAGCGGCTTCTGTTTTATCTTTATATGATGATAAGCTCCGTTTAAAAGAGCCTGCAAAAAAAGATGTAGGTGAAGCTGTTTCATGGAGTCAAGCAGATGCTGAGATAGGAGCTCAATTAAATGCTTTTAAAGAAGCTAATAAACCTCTTGTTTTGTTAACAGGTACTTTAGCTAGTCCGTCTACTGAAAAGATTATTGAGGAATTTATAGCTGTTTACCCAAATGTAAAACACGTTATTTACGATGCTATTTCAGAATCAGGCGCTGCAGATGCTTTTATGGCGATGTACGGCAAACGTGCCTTGCCAAATTATCATTTAAATAAGGCAAAAACTATTGTCTCTTTTGGGGCAGATTTTTTAGGTGATTTTCATGGTGGATTTGAAAAATCATATATAGCTGGTAGAAAACCAGAAACAGGTCACATGTCTTATCATGTGCATTTTGAAAGTAATATGTCTCTAACAGGTGCAAATTCAGATAAGAGAGTTGTTGTAAAACCTTCTGATCAAGTCTTTGCTTTGTTGAATTTATACAATGCAGTTACAGGAAGTAATTTCGCATCTAAATCAACACCAGTTGATGCCGAAGTTAAAAAAATGGCTTCAGAGTTAAAGAAAGCTGGTTCTAAAGGTGTTGTTTTAACAGGTTTGAATGATAAAAACGCGCAGTTAATTTCTTTAGCTATCAATGCAGCGTTAGGTAGTGAAATTATTGACACAAATAATACAATAAATATTCGTCAAGGAAATGATGCAGAAGTGTCGCAATTAGTTGCTGATATGAATGCAGGGAACGTAGCAGGGTTAATTTCCTACAACGTAGACCCACTTTATACTTTATCAAATGCTTCAGGTTTTTCTGAAGGGTTAAAAAAAGTTTCCTTGAAAGTTGCTCTATCAATAGAAAATAATGATACTGTAAGTGCAATGGATTTTGTATTACCAACTCCACATTATTTGGAATCCTGGGGTGATACTCAATTTGACGAGATAACTTATGGTTTAATGCAGCCAACAATCCAACCATTGTTTAATACACGTCAATTTCAAGATGTATTGTTAAAATGGTCTGGTAATATGGTGAATTACTACGATTACCTTAAAACATATGCATCAGAGAATGCACTTGAAGGTAATTCGTGGAATACCGCTTTACATAATGGTTTTTCTAAGAAAGAAGTTTCTGTTAATGAAACTTTATTTGAGAGCTCAATTTCTATAGCTGACGTGGCGAATGAGTTGGCTAGTTCAGCAAAAAAGGCAACTGGATTCGAATTAAATTTATATGCTAAAACAGGTTTGGGTGATGGTAAGCAAGCAAATAATCCTTGGTTACAAGAGTTTCCTGATCCAATTACAAGAGCTTCTTGGGATAATTATTTAACAATATCCATAGCAGATGCTAGGGAATTAGGTTTTGAAAACCCAGTAAAAGATAATGGCGCTATTGATGGAGATTATGCTAACGTTACGGTTAACGGTGTAACTGTTGAAAATATTCCAGTAATGATTCAACCAGGACAGGCAAAAGGCTCTATTGGCTTGGCATTAGGTTACGGAAGAACATTAGATTTTAAAGAAGATATGCAGGTTGGTGTAAATGCTTACCCATTGTATATTAATAATAATCATATTCAATATGGTGTTTCTATAGAAAAGACATCAGGTACACATAAATTTGCATGTACACAAGTACAGAAAACAATTGCAGGTCGTCACGATATTTTAAAGGTAGCATCATTAAAAGATTTTAAAACTGTAGATCCTAAAGATCATCATCATGGTTGGAATAAACCAGCATATGTTTCTTATGATCATCAAGAAGTAGAAGCAAACTCTATAAATATTTGGGATGAGCATAATAGAGAAATTGGTCATCACTTTAATTTATCAATAGATTTAAGTGCATGTACAGGTTGTGGAGCTTGTGTGATTGCTTGTCATGCAGAAAATAATGTTCCTGTAGTCGGTAAGAATGAAGTAAGAGTTGGTAGAGATATGCACTGGTTGCGTATTGATAGATACTATTCTTCTGAGGTTGAAACCAGAGAAGATGCAAAGGAATTGGGTTTAAGTAGAGGAGACACTTATAGAAAGTTAGAGACTGAAGCAGAAAATCCAGAGGTTACTTTCCAGCCAATGATGTGTCAGCACTGTAATCATGCACCTTGTGAAACAGTTTGTCCTGTTGCAGCAACATCTCATGGTCGTCAAGGTCAAAATCAAATGGCATACAACAGATGTGTTGGTACAAGATATTGTGCAAATAACTGTCCATACAGAGTGCGTCGTTTTAACTGGTTTGAGTATGCGAATAATAATGAGTTTGACTTTAACATGAACAACGAGTACGGTAAGATGGTTTTAAACCCTGATGTTGTAGTTCGTGGTAGAGGTGTCATGGAAAAATGTTCATTCTGTATTCAATCTACTCAGGCGGTTATTTTAAAAGCAAAAAGAGAGGGAAGATCTGTAAGTACAGATGAGTTTGAAACAGCCTGTTCATCTTCATGTACAACTGGAGCCTTAGTTTTTGGAGATGTAAATAATAAGGAAGATCAGGTAGCTGCTTTGACAGTAGATAAAAGAGCTTATGGAGTTTTAGATTACTTACAGACAAAGCCTAACGTAATCTATCAAGTAAAAATAAAGAACACAAACGAAGCGTAATTAAAAATTAAGATATAAAATATGTCTCATTACGAAGCACCCATTAGGGAACCTTTAGTATTAGGTGATAAAAGTTACCACGATATTACCGAAGACATTGCAAAACCTATAGAGGGTAAAGCAAACAAAAATTGGTACGTGGCATTTTATATTTCTTTAGCAGCAATGTTATGGGGATTTGGATGTATCTTTTACACCGTTGGCACAGGTATTGGAGTTTGGGGATTAAGCAAGAACATTGGATGGGCTTGGGATATTACGAACTTCGTATGGTGGGTAGGAATTGGCCACGCTGGTACTTTAATTTCTGCTGTACTCTTATTATTCCGTCAAAAATGGAGAATGGCGATAAACCGTTCTGCTGAGGCAATGACAATTTTTGCAGTCTTTCAAGCAGGATTGTTTCCAATTATTCACATGGGACGACCATGGAATGGCTATTGGGTATTACCAATTCCAAATCAATTTGGATCCTTATGGGTAAACTTTAACTCACCTTTATTATGGGATGTATTTGCAATTTCTACATATTTATCTGTATCATTAGTTTTTTGGTGGACAGGTTTGTTGCCGGATTTTGCAATGATTCGTGATAGAGCAGTAAAACCTTTTCAAAAGAAAATTTATGCATTATTAAGTTTTGGTTGGTCAGGTAGAGCAAAAGATTGGCAAAGATTCGAAGAGGTATCATTAGTTTTAGCCGGTTTGGCAACACCATTAGTACTTTCAGTGCATACGATAGTATCTATGGACTTCGCCACATCCATCAACCCTGGTTGGCACTCTACAATTTTCCCACCTTATTTCGTGGCCGGAGCAATTTTTTCAGGATTTGCAATGGTTCAAACCTTATTGGGTATTATGCGTAAGGTGACAAATCTAGAAGATTATATCACTAGAATTCATATAGAATATATGAACATAGTAATTATTTTAACCGGAGGAATTGTAGCAGTAGCTTATGCAACTGAATTCTTTATTGCGTGGTATACGGGTTCTCCATATGAAAACTATACATATCTTTCTGTAGGAGCAGCAACAGGGCCTTATGCTTGGGCTTTTTACTCGTTATTATTTTTCAATATTTTAACGCCACAGTTATTATGGTTTAAGAAAATAAGAAGAAGTTTTATTTGGACATTTATTATATCAATATTTATTAATATCGGTATGTGGTTTGAACGTTTTGATATTATTGCAATTGTATTAAGTAAAGGTCACTTGCCTTCAACTTGGTGGCGTTTTGAACCTACATTTGTAGATGTTGGTATCTTTATAGGAACAATAGGATTTTTCTTTGTTTTGTTCTTATTATATGCAAGAACATTCCCTGTAATTGCGCAAGCAGAGGTGAAAACAATATTAAAGTCTTCTGGTGAATTTTACAAGAACAGAAGAGATCAAGGAATACCTACAAAGCCAGTAATTAAAGTTGCAGCTGCAGAAGGTGAATCAGATAAATTAGATAAAGAATAATTATGGAATCATCAAAAGTTATTCATGCATTTTACAATGATGACGAAGTTCTTATGGATGCAGTAAAGGCTGTAAAAGCAGAACATCATCATATAGAAGAGGTATTTTGTCCTTTTCCAGTTCATGGACTAGATAAAGCTATGGGTTTAGCCCCAACTAAGTTGGCAATTACAGCTTTTTTTTATGGAATAACGGGTTTATCAGTAGCCATTTGGATGACCAATTATATGATGATTCAAGATTGGCCTCAAGATATTGGTGGTAAGCCTAGTTTTTCATGGCTAGAAAATATGCCTGCATTTGTACCAATTATGTTTGAGCTTACTGTGTTTTTTGCAGCGCACTTAATGGTGATTACTTTTTATATGAGAAGTAGAATTTGGCCATTTAAAAACGCAGAAAATCCGGATCCAAGAACTACAGATGATCATTTTTTAATGGAAATACCTGTAAATAATAATGAGGAAGAATTGACTGTTTTGTTATCAAAAACAGGAGCTGTAGAAATTAATGTAGTAGATAAGCACTAATATATAATGAAGATTTTTAAATTACTTTTTGCTTTATTCATGCTTGCAAGCATTACGTCTTGTAAAGATAGAAGAACACCTAAGGTGGAATATATGCCAGACATGTATGTGTCTATTCCTTATGATGCTGATGATGCTGAAGGTTTGAATGGCATGCCTGTAAATAGTAAACCTGTTGCCGGAACTATATCTAGAGGCGGTCATCCTGCTTATGATATTCCTGATACGGCAGATGGATATGATAGAGCTAAGGCTGAATTGAAAAATCCATTAGCTGATTCTGAAGAAAATTTGGAAAATGGGAAAAAAATGTATGAAATATACTGCATATCATGTCATGGTAAAAAAGGTGATGGGAATGGATATTTGTCTCAAGCAGAAAAATTTGAAGGAATTCCAAGTTATAAAGATAGAGATATTAATGCAGGTAGTATTTATCATGTTATAATGCATGGTAAAAACCTAATGGGTTCGCACTCGTCACAATTAACATATAATGAACGTTGGCAAATAATTCACTACGTAGAAAAGTTACGTGCTGATTTATAAAATAATTACAAAAAGATAGAATACGAAAGATATGTATCAATTCTCAGGTAAATTAAAAATATTCTCACTAGCCTTAATACTTATTGGTTTTATAGGTATAGTATTTAGTTTTTACACAGCACCATCAACTTTGGAAGATGCTAAAGAAGTAATAGCTCATCAAAATGATCATGGAGATGACCATGCTTTATCTAATGGCAATGAGCACGCAGAATCCCATACAGATGATCACAAAACTAAAGATGTATCTAATCAGAATGAAGAGGAATTACATCATAAAGTAGATGGTCATGATGCACATCACAACGATGATTCACATGCGGAGCATGTTTTGCACCAACTTCAAAACAGACCTTGGTCAGCATTTTATGTAGCTTTATTTTTCTTTTTAGGTATCTCGTTATTAGTTTTGGCTTTTTATGCTTCACAAAGGGTGGCTCAGTCAGGTTGGTCTGTAGTGTTATTTAGAGTTATGGAGGCCATAACCGCTAACTTAGTGCCAACCTCTATAATAATGGCTATAATTGTGGTTTTATCTGCAATGCATTTTAACCATTTATTTTCTTGGATGGCAGAAGGAACATTTGATCCTACAAGTGAGAAATATGACGCTATTGTTGCAGGAAAAGAATGGTGGATGAATGTTCCAGGTTGGGTGATTAGAAGTATTGTGTATTTAATATTATGGAATGCCTATAGATTTATTATAAGAAAAAGTTCTATTAAAGAAGATACTGCAAACGATAACGGTAAAACATATAAATTTAATTATAATTCATCAGTAATTTTTATATTTATTTTCATGTTAACCGAGTCCATGATGTCATGGGATTGGATTATGGGATTAGATCCACACTGGTTTTCTACATTATTTGGTTGGTATGTTTTAGCAAGTCTACTAGTTAGTGCGCTTACTATAATAGCATTCGTAACAATTTATTTAAGATCAAAGGGAGCTTTACCCAGGGTTAATGATAGTCATATTCACGATTTAGCTAAATTTATGTTTGGTTTTTCGGTATTTTGGACTTATTTATGGTTTGCTCAATTTATGTTAATTTGGTATGCAAATATTCCTGAAGAAACTACTTATTTTGCAGCTCGTTTTAATGAGTATAAGATGCCATTTTTAGCAATGGTAGCAATGAATTTTGTTTTTCCAGTTTTATTGTTGCTAAATAGTGATTTCAAGAGCATTCCTTGGTTCGTGGTTATAGGGGGTATAGTAATTTTAGCTGGTCATTACATAGATATATTTGTAATGGTAATGCCGGCTACTGTTGGTGGACAATGGTATTTTGGTGTCCCTGAAGTTAGTGCACTTTTATTCTTTTTGGGATTATTTATATATAGTGTTTTTAGTGCTTTTGCGAAAGCAAATCCAATTCCAAAAGGAAACCCTTTCTTAGAAGAAAGTGAGCACTTTCATTATTACAATATAGAACACAGAGGAGAAGATTCAACTGATCATCATTAATAAACAAAAAATTATAATAATTAAGAAAAGATATATATGCTAGCTCTATTTTATATTTTTATAGGTGTTGCAATAGGTGTAAGTTTTTGGCAAATCACTAGAATTTTAGATTTTAGGGGAGTTGTTGCAAATGATGAAGACAATGCAAAACAAGGTAAATATGCCATCTATTTTATGGTTTTTTTCTATGCAATAATGGTTTATTGTTTAATTGCAATGAATGTAATAATGTTACCTGAATCAGCTTCAATTGAGGGTGAACATGATGATAGATTGTTCAATATAACTTTTTGGTTGATAGGAATTGTGCAATTTATTATGCAATTTTTGATTTTTTATTTTACTTTTAAATATCTAGGAAATAAAAATAGAAAAGCTAAATTTTACGCGGACAGTCATAAGTTAGAGCTAATTTGGACAGTTACTCCGGCGATTGTTTTAGTTGGTTTAATTGGATATGGATTATGGCAATGGAATAATGTTATGGATTTATCTGATGAAGATGCCATTTTAATTGAAGTATATTCTCAACAATTCAGATGGGATGCTAGATATGCTGGTGATGATAATACATTGGGACTCGGAAATGTAAATTACATTAAAGGAATCAACACTATGGGTGTAGATATGAAAGATGTAAATTCACAGGATGATAAACAAGTTACAGAATTGTATTTGCCAAAAGGAAAAAAGATACATTTTAAGTTCCGTTCTCAAGATGTTTTGCATTCGGCATATATGCCGCATTTTAGAGCTCAAATGAATTGTGTACCAGGAATGGTAACTGAATTTGGGTTTACTCCAAAATATACCACAGAAGAGATGAGACAACAACCTGAGGTAATTGCAAAGACTAGGGGTATTAATAAGGTTAGAAGTGCTAAAGGAGAAGACTTGTATGAGTTCGATTATTTGTTGCTTTGTAATAAAATATGTGGAGCTTCACACTATAGTATGCAAATGAAAATTACTGTTGTAGAACCAGAAGTATATGATAAATGGATTGCAGAACAACCAACATTAGCGGCGGTTATTAAATAATTATAAATCTACAAATAAATAAGATTATGTCAGAACATCATCATAAAGAAACGTTTGTAACAAAATATATTTTTAGTCAAGATCATAAAATGATTTCAAAACAATTCCTTGTTACCGGAATGTTTATGGGAATTATTGCCGTAATGATGTCTATGTTATTTAGACTTCAATTGGCTTGGCCAGAAAAATCATTCTCAATTATAGAGGCATTCTTAGGACCTCATCAAACTGATGGAGTTATGAATCCAGACATCTATTTGGCGTTGGTTACAATTCATGGAACTATAATGGTTTTCTTTGTATTAACAGCGGGTTTAAGCGGAACATTTTCTAATCTCTTAATTCCTTTGCAAATTGGAGCAAGAGATATGGCATCTGGTTTTATGAATATGATTTCCTATTGGTTATTCTTTTTATCAAGTATACTAATGGTAATTTCACTATTTGTTGAAGCTGGTCCAGCATCTGCAGGTTGGACAATTTATCCACCTTTAAGTGCATTGCCTCAGGCTATTCCAGGTTCAGGGACAGGAATGACTTTATGGTTAGTTTCTATGTCTATTTTTATTGCATCTTCATTAATAGGTGCATTGAATTACATTGTAACAGTTTTAAATTTGAGAACAAAAGGAATGAAAATGACAAGATTGCCTTTAACAATGTGGGCATTCTTTATTACTGCCATTATTGGTGTGGTATCATTTCCAGTTTTATTGTCAGCAGCTTTACTATTAGTTTTTGATAGAAGTTTTGGAACATCTTTTTACCTGTCAGATATATTTATAGCTGGTGAAGTTTTGCATTATCAAGGAGGATCACCAGTTTTATTTGAACACTTATTTTGGTTTTTAGGACATCCAGAAGTATATATTGTTTTATTACCGGCTTTGGGTATTACATCCGAAATAATATCAACAAACTCAAGAAAACCAATTTTTGGATATAGAGCAATGGTAATGTCTATTATGGCAATTGCATTTTTATCAACAATCGTTTGGGGTCACCATATGTTTATTTCTGGCATGAATCCATTCTTAGGATCTGTATTTACTTTCACAACGTTGTTAATTGCAATTCCATCTGCTGTAAAAGCATTTAATTACATTACAACTTTATGGAAAGGGAATCTACAACTGAATCCAGCTATGTTATTTTCTATTGGTTTAGTATCAACTTTTGTAACAGGAGGTTTAACTGGTTTAGTTTTGGGGGATTCAGCTCTAGATATAGCTATACATGACACTTACTTTGTAGTTGCTCACTTTCACTTAGTAATGGGAGTATCAGCGATATTTGGCATGTATGCGGGTATTTATCATTGGTTTCCAAAAATGTATGGTAGAATGATGAATAAAACTTTGGGTTATTGGCACTTTTGGGTAACTATAATTTGTGCCTATGGTGTGTTTTGGCCAATGCATTTTATCGGTTTAGCGGGTCTACCAAGAAGATATTATTCAAATACAGCATTTCCAATGTTTGATGATTTAGCAGATATCAATGTGGTGATTACAATATTTGCTTTAGTGGGAGGAGTAGCACAAATTATATTTTTAGCAAACTTTTTTATATCAATTTACCGAGGTGAAAAAGCTAGTCAAAATCCTTGGAACTCTAATACCATTGAATGGACAACACCAGTTGAACATATTCATGGAAACTGGCCAGGAAAAATACCAGAAGTTCACAGATGGGCATATGATTACAGTAAGCGTGTAGATCCAAATGATGATGATAGTGATTTTCTGCATGGGCAAGACTTTGTACTACAAACTACTCCATTACTAGAAGGGGAAGAACAGTCATAGTACTAATAAAATTTATACAAAAGCCTTTCCAACTTGGAAGGGCTTTTTGCTTTCTTTCAAGATTATTATATCATATTAAATTCCGTTATCTTTGTTTTCATGAATGAAAATTTGAATCCTGAAAATGCTAATTTATCTAATATAGAACTGGATCTAGAAAAGAAGTTACGTCCTCTTTCTTTTGATGATTTTACAGGCCAAGATCAAGCTTTAGAAAATTTAAAAATTTTTGTCGAAGCAGCAAATCAAAGGTCGGAAGCATTAGATCATACATTATTTCATGGCCCTCCTGGATTAGGTAAAACAACATTGGCCCATATTTTGGCAAATGAGTTACAGGTTGGAATTAAAGTAACTTCTGGTCCTGTTTTGGATAAACCAGGGGATTTGGCGGGTCTGCTTACTAATTTAGATGAAAGAGATGTATTATTTATTGATGAAATTCATAGATTAAGTCCAATTGTAGAAGAGTATTTGTATTCTGCAATGGAAGATTATAAGATTGATATTATGATCGAATCTGGACCAAATGCCAGAACTGTTCAAATTAATTTAGAACCATTTACTTTAATTGGTGCCACCACTCGTTCAGGGTTACTTACAGCGCCAATGAGAGCTCGTTTCGGAATTAGTAGTCGTTTACATTATTATTCTACTGAATTATTAACAACCATTATCCAAAGAAGCTCAAAAATTTTAGGCGTTCCAATTTCTATGGAAGCAGCTATTGAAATTTCAGGAAGAAGCAGGGGAACACCTAGAATTGCAAATGCATTATTAAGAAGGGTTCGTGATTTTGCCCAGATAAAAGGTGATGGAACTATTACAATACAAATCGCAAAGTATGCGCTTAAAGCACTAAATGTAGATGCACACGGTTTGGATGAAATGGATAATAAAATATTGGAAACAATCATAGATAAATTTAAAGGAGGCCCTGTAGGAATAAGTACTATAGCAACAGCCGTATCAGAAAATACTGAAACTATTGAAGAAGTTTATGAACCTTTTTTAATTCAACAAGGTTTTATAATGCGAACTCCAAGAGGTAGGGAAGTTACAGATTTAGCCTACAAACATTTGGGGAGAATCAAAGGAAGAAATCAAGGTGAATTATTCTAGTAGTCTCATGATATTTCTTTTCAAAGATTAGGCTCATGAAAATTAAAAAAATAATACCAATTTTAGAATGGTTGCCCAACTACAATACATCTGTTTTTAAAGGTGATTTAGTAGCAGGGATTACGGTTGGTATTATTTTGATTCCACAAGGCATTGCTTACGCATTAATTGCAGGCTTGCCACCAACTTACGGTTTATATTGCGCATTAGTTCCTCAAGTGATGTATGCAATTTTTGGTTCTTCAAGACAAGTTGCAATTGGGCCAGTGGCCATGGATTCTTTAATAGTAGCCACAGGGGTTTCCACATTAGCTTTAGCTGGTTCAGAAAGTTATATTAGTATAGCCATATTACTTGCTTTAATGGTGGGAGCGATTCAGTTTATTCTGGGAGTTTTCAGTTTGGGTTTTATTGTGAACTTCTTATCAAAACCCGTAATTACGGGATTTACATCGGCAGTTGCATTAACAATTGGATTAAACCAATTTCGAAATTTATTAGGAGTTGATTTTCTGCAAAGTGACCAAATTCAGTTTATATTGGAAGATATTTGGTTGCAAATTTCAAATTATAATGTCCACACAGCAATTATCGGAATATTGTCGGTAATTATTATAGTTATCTTCAAAAGGATAAATAATAAGATTCCTAATGCTTTAATAGTAGTTGTTTTCGGTATTGTAATAATGAAATTTTACGGAGAATATTTCAGTGGTGTATCAATTATAAAAGATATTCCTTCGGGTTTACCTGTTTTTGGTATTCCTGAATTTGATCTAGATCAAATGAAGGAATTACTACCAATTGCATTAACTCTAGTAATGGTAGGATATTTAGAAACAATTTCTATTGGAAAATCTTTAGAGTCGAAACAAGATGATTATATCATAAGGCCAAATCAAGAATTAATTGCATTAGGATTAAGTAATTTAGTGGGTTCCCTTTTTAAAGCTTACCCTTCAACTTCAAGTTTTTCAAGATCTGCAATAAACCAAGAAAGTGGCGCAAAAACAGGAATGGCAGCCCTGATTTCAGTAGTAATGGTGATATTAACCTTACTTTTTTTAACTCCTTTATTTTATCATTTACCAAAGACAGTTTTGGCGGCCATTATTATTGTTGCTGTTTTTAGTTTGATAAATGTAAAAGAAGCAAATTTCTTGTGGAAAGCCAATAAACTTGATTTTTGGTTAATGATTTCTACATTTTTAGCCACACTTTTGTTGGGTATTGAATTCGGAATTGTAGTTGGTGTAGGTTTATCTCTTATTATACTAATTTATAGAACGTCAAGGCCTTATATAACAGAATTAGGGAAAGTGCCAGATTCTGATTTTTATAGAAATAAAAATCGTTTTGAAGAAGTTATTTTAGATGATGATATTTTAGTATTCAGATTTGATGCACAATTATTTTATGCAAATTCAAGTTATTTTAGAGATAACTTAGACCGATTGGCATCTAAAAAGGGATCAACTTTAAAATTGATTGTATTAGATGCAGAAAGTATTAATAGAGTAGATAGTACGGGCTTAGAAATGTTAAAAGAACGGATCAAGTTTTACAAAAAAAGAGATATTAAATTTTATTTTGCAGGTGTAAAAGGACCTGTAAGAGATGATTTATTTAGAAGCGGAGTTTTGCAAATCATTGATATCAATCATTTTTTTATGAGAGCAAATCAAGCTGTTAAGTATTACAAAACTGGTGATAGGAATCATCAAAAAAAGTATGCGAAATATATCCACCAAGCATACAAGTAAAAAAATTAAAGTAGATAAATATGATTTCGGGAATAAATTGGAATGATATTATGAATAGATTTAGATTATGATTATAGAACAAATTTACACAGGCTGTTTAGCTCAAGGGGCCTATTATATTGAAAGTAATGGAGAAGTTGCTATTATAGATCCGTTACGAAAAGTGACGGATTACATAAAAAAAGCAAACAATAATGGAGCCGAAATTAAATATATTTTTGAAACTCATTTTCATGCAGATTTTGTAAGTGGGCACGTCACGTTAGCTGAAAAAACGGGAGCAAAAATTGTATATGGTCCAACTGCTAAAACCAACTTCAATGCCTTAATTGCAAAAGATAATCAGGTTTTTAAATTGGGTGATATATCAATAACAGTTTTACACACTCCTGGGCATACTATGGAAAGTACTTGCTATTTATTAAAAGATAAAGAAGGTAAAGATTATGCTTTATTTAGTGGAGATACTCTTTTTTTAGGCGATGTTGGTAGACCAGATTTAGCTCAGAAAGGAGACATTACAGAAAATGATCTTGCTGGATTTTTGTTTGATAGTTTAAGGAATAAAGTAATGCCTTTGGCAGATGATGTTATTGTGTATCCTGCTCACGGAGCGGGCTCGGCATGCGGTAAAAATTTAAGTAAAGAAACTGTAGGAACAATTGGAAATCAAAAAGAAACCAATTATGCTTTAAGAGCAGATATGACTAAATCTGAATTTATAAAAGAAGTTACTGATGGTTTAATGCCACCTCCAGCCTATTTTCCATCAAATGTAAAATTAAATAAAGAGGGATATAAAGACTTTGATGAAGTAATTAAAAATAGTGCTAATCCTTTATCTGTTGAAGATTTTGAATTGTTAGCCAATGAAACAGAAGCTATAATATTAGATGTTCGTCATCAAACTGAATTTATTAAAGGTTTTATTCCGCAGTCTATTTTTATAGGGATTGATGGAGGTTTTGCGCCTTGGGTAGGAACTTTAATTAAAGATATTAATCAACCTATTTTATTGGTTGCTCCAAAGGGAAGGGAAGAAGATACTATTACACGTTTATCAAGAGTAGGTTTTGATAATGTTTTAGGTTATCTGCAAGGGAGTTTTTCTTCTTGGGTAAATGCGGATAAAGAAATAGATACTCTAGTTTCCGTTTCCGCTGATGTTTTAGAAATTAAAATTAAGGAGAATAATCCTATTTTTGATGTTAGAAAACCAGGAGAATATGCAAACGAGCATATTCAAGTTGCAGAAAGTACACCATTAGATTTTTTAAATGACCATATAGCTGAGTTTCCAGAGAAAGATAATTTTTATATACATTGTGCAGGGGGCTATAGATCTGTAATTGCGGCATCTATATTAAAAGCAAGAGGTTTTCATAATGTTATAGACGTTGCAGAAGGCTATGCAGCCATTAAAAAAACAAATATAAAAAGAACATCAAAAGTCTGTCCATCAGAACTAAAATAGAAAACATGAAAAAAAAAATTTTTTTCATTTTATTGGGTTTCCTTTTTATAAATTGTAATTCACAGGTAGAAATAAAGTCAATATCTACAAAAGAATTAAAAGTACTATTGTCAGAGAAAAATATTCAATTATTAGATGTTAGAAGTCCTAATGAAATTAAAAAAGGTTTTATAAAAACAGCGATTTTTACCAATTATTTTGATGATGATTTTTACAAGCAAGCCTCAATAAAGTTAAATAAAAATAAGTCAGTGTATTTATATTGTAGGTCTGGAAACAGAAGTGCAAAAGCTGCTATAATATTAAAAGGGAAAGGCTATGATGTATACAATATTTTAGGTGGATTTAACCAATGGAAAAAAGAAAATTAGAAATCATGACTACAGAAATTCGAATAGAAAATCTCAAATGTGGAGGCTGTGCAGCCACAATAAAGAAAGGAATATTAAGTTTAGACGGTATTGAAAAAGTTAATATTGATGTCGAAAAATCGATAGTTTCAGTATCATCAAAAAATCATAATTTAGAGGAAATAAAATTGAAATTATCCAAACTGGGTTATCCAGAAGTTGGAGATAAAAATACAATGATACACAAAGCAAAGTCTTTTGTGAGTTGTGCAGTAGGTAGATTAGACTCTTAGTAAAACAAAATATTAAAGAGTAACTAAAGATGGTATATACAGACTTTCATTCTCTTTTTTTGTAATTTTAAAGTATGAAAAAATTAGTAGTTATTTTACTTTTTGTTATTAACGTAGTAAGTGCACAACAAAAGATCCCACTCATAGATTATGACGACATACAACCAAAAATAGAAAAGTCAGTCCAAGAAAATGATTATGTTACAGCGTTGTCTTTGGTTAATAAAATAAACAAGAATGATTCTATATACTTCCCGATTTTAAGCTCAAAATCATATTACTTATTGCAATTAAAGCGATATAAAGAGGTTATAGCAATTTCAGAAGAAGGCATACAAGGAAATCATACAAGTTCAAAGGTTGATTTTTACACAAATAAGGCAATTGCATTAACCAAATTAAAAAAATATGATGAAGCTTTAGAAACGTATCATAAAGCAACTAATATATATCCCAAAAACTATTTGTTATGGTATAACAAAGGAGAAGTTTTAGAAAAACAGGATAAATTAAACGAAGCCTTGGCAGCCTATAAAGAAACTGTTCTTTTAAACCCATTATTTAGAAAACCTCATTATAAAATTGGAAATATACTCTACAAACAAGAAAGATTAGCGCAAGCATTCATGGCCTTTAATATGTATCTTTTATTAGATCCAAATGGAGAAGATACTTTTACTGCTATTAAGGATATTAATAATAAATTCTCTCTACTTAACGCTATTTCTAAAAATGATGAGATACAATTATTAGATGCTGATGAAAATTACAAAGAAATTGATTCTATTTTAAAAACGAAACAGGCTATAAAGTTAAGCTATCAAACGAATAACGACATAGATTTGGCTTTGGTAAAGCAAAATCATATAATGCTTCATAAGTTAAAAGATTTAAAAGAAACTGATGGATTTTGGAACAAGAAATATCTACCATTGTACAAATGGATTACAGCAAATAATTATTTCAATGACTTTATATACACATTGTTGTTTTCTACACAAAATCAAAGACACAAAGCGGTTATTGCAAATAATAAGGATAAAATAGCAGCTTTTGTTGATGCATATAAAACGAAATGGTTATCTATAGTATCTAAGAATATTGTTGAGTTTAATGGAGAAAAACAAGAAGTTTTTTATGAGTATATAGATGGTGTTTTAAGTGCTATTGGCAAGAAAAGAGGAAAACAAGTTGTTGGTGTTTGGGATTTTTATGACGATGCAGGTAAGATTTCTGTAAAAGGCGGATTTGACCAAAATCAAAAGAAAACTGGAAAATGGACATGGTTTAATCATTTGGGGAAAATCAAAGAAATTGCAGTTTATAAGAATGGCACTTTAAATGGAGAAAATATAATGTACTATGATAATGGTAAAACCAACATCAGTCTATCTTTTAAAGACAATAATATTGACGGTAAATATGATTATTACACAAGTAATGGAGCCCTATCACAAAGAAAATACTATAAAAATGGTTTGTTAGAGGGTATATTTAAATCATATTTTAAAGTAGGTGAAGATTTGTTGGAATTTGAAATTCCTTATGAAAAGGATAGGATTGAGGGTAAAGCTGTAGAGTATTATGCTAATGGGAATGTGTACTCAGAATCAGATTATATCAATGGTGTTTTGAGTGGAAAAAAAATAATTTACTATCCAAATAATGAAGTTTCTTCTGTAACAGAATACTTTAATAGTGCCTTAAATGGGCAGTATAAATCTTATCATCCAAATGGCCAATTATATGAGGATGGCCAAAGCGAAAAAGCTTTTTATAATGGTTCTTGGAAAATGTATTATGCTAATGGTGATATACAAAGTGAATTTGATTACAATAAAGGCAAATTAAATAATATTTATATTGCTAATGATACGGATGGCAAACCTCATTACGATTATTTTTATGAAAATGGAGAAATAACCGCTTATACCTATTACAATAAAGATGGTTCTGTATTGGATAAAGCAATAAAAAAAGATACACTATTAAATTATAAAAGTTATTCTCCTCAAGGTAATTTAACGTCTCAAGGTATTAATGATAATTATGGAAGAAAAACAGGAACTTGGAAATTTTATTCGGATAATGGAGTTTTAAAGAGCAAGGTAAATTTTATTGAAAACAGAAAGAATGGAGACTATTTTAGATATTATAATAATGGTAATATAGCTTCTAAATCACCTTATAAAGAAGATGTATTAGATGGTTATTATGTTTCTTATTATAAAAACAAGCAAATGAGTTCACAAGGTTGGTATAAGAAAGGATATCAATTAGGAGAATGGAAATATTACTATAAAGATGGCACTATTCAGTCTATAAATTTTTTTAATAGAGGTCAATTACATGGTAAACAAGATTATTTTGATGTAAAAGGAAATTTGAGTATTAGTACAACCTTAGCTTATGGTAACCTTATTTTAGAAGAAAGTTTTGATGTCAAAGAAAAATCAACTAGAAAAATAGAATATGCTTCAGAAAATAAGCTAAATATTATTACGCTGAATTACTCTAATGGAAATCCAAGAATTACAGTTACATACACCAACGAAATTAAACATGGGCCTTATGAAGAGTATTATTTTAATGGCAATAAAAAAGTAGTTGGCACTTATAATAATGGCGATAAAAATGGCAATTGGACTTGGTTTTACGAATCTGGTCAAGTAGAAACAAAAACCAATTATGTAAATGGTAATTTGGATGGTAAAGAAGAAAGTTTTCACAAAAATGGAGAATTATCAACTGTAACCAAATATAGAAATGGCAATAAGATAGATAAAAGTATCAGCTATTTTGATGACGGAGTTTTAGAATCTTCAACTATGTATGTTAACAATAAACAACATGGTAGAAAAGAATTTTATGATCCTTCAGGAAAATTACAATTGGTTCGTTTTTATAATTATGGTAGACTTATTGGATATAGTTATAAAGATAATAATAATCTTGAATTACCCATGATTCCTTTAAAAAACGAAACAGGTAAAATAACTGCATATTATAGTAATGGAAAGCCTTCAAAAAGATTAGAATACAAAAATGGAGATTTAGTAAATTCCTATAAATCTTATTTTTTTAACGGATCTTTAGAGGATCAATTTACTTACAGAGATGATGAGATTGTTGGAGTTAGCAAAGAGTACCACACAAATGGAAAATTGAAACAAGAACAGACTTACAAAGATGGTCAGAGAAATGGTCAAAATATACTCTATTTTGAAAATGGTAATAAAAAAGAAGTAAGTATTTATGTGAATGACGTACTACATGGAACTAGTATTTTTTATGATGATGCAGAAAAAATTGTTAAAAAAAGGAAATATGTAAATGGAATAATCATAAATGTTGAATCCTTTAAAGAATAAAATTTTATACAAAAATTAAAAGTGGTCTGGTTTTTGCAAAATGGTAAAAACTAAAACCATAACATGAAAAATAAATTACTTGCCATTGCATTATTATGTATTATTAAAGTTTCTTCACAAGAAAAAATAGGGCGTCCTTTTATTACCGGATCGCTCAATTTTACTTTGGGTCTGAATGAACATTACACTTTTAGTAATGATGACGATGAGACACTTTTAGAACCTGCCGCTCTTTTTATAAGAACAGGGTTTGGTTACGAATTTAAAAGAAGAGTAGCTATAAGTTTTAATGTAGGTTTTGATTACCATTGGAATTATGCAGTAAGTGCTTTTCCAACTTACACTACTTTAAGATTTAATATTACAGAAAATGAAGATGACGCCTTCTTCGTTGAAACGAGTTTTGGTAAAATGTGGAGACCTACAAACAGATACTCGGATGGAAATTACCATGGTTTTGGTATAGGAACTCAAATTGCTGGAACTGACAGGTGGAATACAATTGTAAGACTGGATTTTCATCGAAAAGAAATCGCTGGTTTTGATAATAATCGAATAGACAGTGTTTCTTTAGGAATTGGTTTTTCCTTTTTTTAGTATCAATAATAAAAAAACCTCGCAATTTGCGAGGTTTTTAAATATTCTAAAATACAATAGAAATTATCCTAAAGTAACTCTTTTAAAAGTAGACACTTTAACATCTCCGTATGTAGATACATATTGAGCAACATTTTTCTTTTCATCTTTAATAAAAGATTGATCTAATAAACATTGTTCCATATCTAGTGTAGTGTTGTCAGCAACAAATCTTTCCATTTTTCCTGGTAAAATTCTGTCCCAGATTTTCTCTGGTTTGCCCTCAGCAGCTAATTGTGCCTTTGCTTCTTCTTCAGCTTTAGCCAAAACTTCTGGAGTTAATTGAGACATAGAGATAAATTGAGGTACATTTTTTAATGTTTTACCCAATCTACCTAGCTCTATATTATCTTTTTCAATAACTGCAATTCTTGCTTCAGTTTCTGCAGCAACATAAGCAGGATCAAAATCTTTGTAAGATAAAGTTGTAGCTCCCATAGAGGCAACTTGCATTGCAACGTCTTTTGCTAAAACTTCAGCATTATCTACAACAGCAGACAAACCAACTAAAGCAGCAATTTTACCAATATGAGTATAAGCTCCAACATAAGCAGCTTCAATTCTTTCAAAAGCAGTAATGTCTAACTTTTCACCAATAACACCAGTTTGTTCAACTAATTTATCTGCAACAGTCATACCACCAAAATCAGCAGCTAAAAACGCTTCTTTTGTAGCATAGTTCAATGCGATATCTGCAAATTGACCACCTAAAGCAACAAATTTTTCATTTTTACCAACAAAGTCTGTTTCACAAGCTAGTACAATAGCAACACCTTGTGTTTTATCTTCATTAATTCTAGTTACTGCAACACCTTCTGTAGATTCTCTATCAGCTCTTTTTGCAGCAATTTTTTGACCCTTTTTACGCAATACATCAATTGCTTTGTCAAAATCACCTTCTGCTTCTACTAATGCCTTTTTACAGTCCATCATTCCAGCTCCAGTTGCTTCTCTTAATTTTTTAACATCAGCAGCACTTACTTTTACCATGTCACTTAATATTTTATTAGAAATAGTTGTTTCTAAATGATTATTGAAATTATTTTTTTTCTTCTGTAGCAGTTTCAGTAGCTTCAGGTTTAGCTTCGTCCTTTTTAGGAGCTTCCTTAACTTCTTTTGCTTTTTCTTTACCAGCTTTTCTTTCCGATAAACCTTCAGCAATTGCATCCGTTACAAAACCTAATACTTTGTCTATAGATTTAGAAGCATCATCATTTGCAGGAATTACAAAATCTACTTGTCTCGGGTCAGAATTTGTATCAACCATTGCAAAAATTGGAATATTTAATTTTTGAGCTTCTGCCACAGCAATGTGTTCTTTTTTAATGTCAATCACAAATAATGCACCAGGTAAACGAGTCATGTCAGAAATAGAACCTAAATTCTTCTCTAATTTTTCTCTTTGACGATTAATTTGTAATTTTTCTCTTTTAGATAATGCATCAAAAGAACCATCTGTCTTCATTCTATCAATTTGGGCCATTTTTTTAACAGCTTTTCTAATAGTTACAAAGTTTGTTAGCATACCTCCTGGCCATCTTTCTGTGATGTAAGGCATGTTTACAGCTTTAGCTTTTTCAGATACAATATCTTTAGCTTGTTTTTTTGTAGCAACAAATAAAATTTTACGTCCAGAGTTTGCAATCTTTTTTAAAGCTTCTGAAGTTTCTTCTATTTTAGCCGCTGTTTTATACAAATCAATGATGTGTACACCATTTCTTTCAGTATAAATATAAGGAGCCATGTTTGGGTTCCACTTTCTTGTTAAGTGTCCAAAGTGTACTCCGTTTTCTAGTAATTCTTGAATGTTTACGTTTGCCATTTTAAAAATGTGTTTACTTTCTGTTTTTTTGAAATCAATGATTAAGTAGTCTTTTGAGTCTTAATCATTTAGATACTAAACTGTTATTAATACTAATTGATAACAGTAATCTAAACAATATATTAACGTTTAGAGAACTGGAATTTCTTACGTGCTTTTTTCTGACCGAATTTCTTACGTTCAACCATTCTTGGATCACGCGTTAATAATCCTTCTGGCTTTAAAACAGTTCTGTGTTCTTCATTAATAGAAACCAAAGCTCTTGTAATTGCCAAACGAATTGCCTCTGCCTGCCCTGTAACACCACCACCATAAACATTTACATTAATGTCATAAGACTCTAAGTTTTCTGTAAGCATTAATGGTTGCTGCACTTTATATTGTAAAGTACCTGTTGTAAAGTAGCTTTTATAATCTTTCTTATTTACTGTAATATTACCTTTTCCTTCAGAAAGATAAATACGAGCAACTGCAGTTTTTCTTCTACCGATTTTGTGTATTGTATCCATTATTTGTAATCGTTAAGGTTAATAGCTCTTGGTTCTTGCCCCGCTTGTTTGTGCTCTCCACCTGCATATACGTACAAGTTTCTGTATAAAGCACTACCTAAAGTATTTTTAGGTAACATTCCTTTTACTGCTTTTTCAATTAATCTCGTAGGATCTTTCTCAAACATTTCTGTTGCAGTTAACGATCTTTGTCCTCCTGGATAACCTGTGTGACGAATATAAGATTTGTCTCTCCATTTGTTACCAGTTAAAACAATTTTTTCTGCGTTGATAATAACCACGTTGTCTCCGCAATCTACGTGAGGAGTAAAGTTTGGTTTGTATTTACCTCTAATTAGCTTAGCTACTTTAGAAGCTAGACGACCCAACGTTTGCCCGTCCGCATCAATCAAAACCCACTCCTTGTTTACGGTAGCTGCGTTTGCTGATACTGTTTTGTAACTTAATGTGTTCATAATTACACTATTAGTTTTTGTTTATTAATAATTTATTTTTTCCTTGAAAAAGGAGTGCAAATGTACCTCTTTTTATTGGTTTGACAAATAGTGAGTTAGATTTATTTGTAGCAATTATATCTATTTGAGAATAGTTCAATCTATTTTTTAAAATGTTGCATATTTTGTAATAAAATCAACAACTAAATCCAATTAATTTTAAAGTAAAGCGATGATAAATAGATTTGATTTAAATAAAAGTTAAAGCTCACTTTTAGGCATCTCCATTCTGAAATTAATGTCTAATATTTGAAATTATTAACATAAAGTTATGAAAATACAAAGTTACTTTTGTGTTCTATATTTAAAATAATTGCTTGTTAGTAATGTTAAGCTCAAAACACTTAATAAAAAAGAAACTCATTCTACCGTTTTTAGTTTTTTGTCTTTTTTTATCTGAAAGAATAACAGCTCAAAAAACGCCTGAAAATAAAGTCACAAAAAGGATTTATACTACACAAAAACTTAACAAAACTCCAATAATTGATGGAGATATTTCTGATGATGCTTGGAATGTTGTAGAATGGTCTTCAGATTTTACGGAAAAAGAACCAGATGAAGGTACACCTCCTGAATATCAAACTGCATTTAAAATTATGTACGATGCAAAATATTTATATGTTGCACTAAGAGCTCTTGATGCGGAGCCTGATTTAATTCAAAAACGTTTGAGCAGGAGAGATGGTTTTCAGGGAGATCGAATCAATGTAATTATTGATAGTTATCATGATAAAAGAACTGCTTTTGTTTTTACAGTCACAGCTGCTGGAGTTAAAGGTGAAGAAATTGCATCTCAAAATGGAAATAATTGGGATGAAAGCTGGAATCCAATTTGGTATACAAATGCTAAAGTAGATGAAAAAGGTTGGACAGCAGAAATGAAAATACCCTTTAGTCAATTGCGTTTTGGAAAAGCCAAAGAACAAATCTGGGGTCTGAATGTAAACAGAACTATTTTTAGACTTCAAGAGCGTTCACTGTGGCAAAGAATTCCCAATGATCAAGCTGGTTTTATTAGTGAAGCTGGAGAATTACATGGATTAAAAGATTTAGTTTCGCAAAAACAATTAGAAATTCAACCATTTACAGTTTTACAGCAAGATATATATCCAGCTGAAGCTGGAAACCCATATAGAGATGGAAATGATTTCAAATTCAATGCAGGTTTAGATGCTAAGATTGGTATTACCAACGATTTAACTTTAGATTTGACTGTAAATCCAGATTTTGGTCAAGTTGAGGCAGATCCTGGAGCAATTGCTTTAGATGGTTTTCAGATTTTCTTTAAAGAGCAACGTCCATTTTTTGTGGAGAATTTTAATATTTTCGATTTTAAGTTTGCTAACCGAAGTGATAATCTTTTTTATAGCCGAAGAATTGGTAGAAATCCTCAGAGAAATGCAAGTTTAGCTGATGGAGAATTTGCAAATGAACCACAGAATTCTACAATTTTAGGCGCTGCTAAATTTTCAGGAAAAACAAAGTATGGATGGTCAATAGGAGTTTTAGAGAGTTTAACAGCCAATGAGTATGCAAAAATTAGACAAACGGATGGAGCTGAAAGAGAAGAGATTGTAGAACCTATGACCAATTATTTTGTGGCAAGAGCACAAAAAGATTTTAACCAAAGAAACTCATTTGTTGGAGGAATGTTTACGGCAACCAATCGTTTTGCTGATGGTAATTTTACAGAACTACATAAATCTGCTTACACAGCAGGAATCGATTTTCAACATAATTGGAAAAACAGAGCATATTATTTAGATGGAAGTGTAATTTTTAGCAATGTTTCTGGAACTAAAGAGGCAATTACAGCAACTCAAAAAACATTGCGCCATAACTTTCAAAGAGTTGATGCTAGTTATGTTTCTGTAGATCCAAATAAAACATTGTTAAGAGGTACAGGAGGAAGAATTGAATTGGGTAAAAGAGGTGGTGGAAATTGGAGATACGACGGAGGATTAATTTGGAGGTCCCCAGAATTAGAGCTTAATGACGTGGGTTTTTTAAGAAGAACAGACGAAATTTATCAATTTACTAATCTTAGATATTTATGGCAAATACCAACCAAAATATACAGAAATATAAGTGCTAAACTTGAACAAGGTACTTTTTATGATTTTGGGGGTAATCTTAACAGGGTTAGATATGAACTTAGTGGAGAGTTCAGTTGGATAAATAATTGGTCTTCAGAATTTGGTTATGGAATTAATACTCATTTTTATGATAATTTCTTTCTTAGAGGAGGTCCAAGATTTAGAAGACCTAATAGAGGATATACTTATTTGTTTATAAATTCTGATAGAAGCAAACTATTTAGTTTTACGCTCGGGTACTCCAATAGACATTCTTCTGAAAATGTTACTGGCAGAGATCGTTTTGTTGTAAGAACAAATTATCAACCTACGGATGCATTCAGTATGTCTTTTAATGTGGAGTATGCAAACCTATTTGATAAAACTCAGTATATAGATGAAACTTTATTTGGTGATGATGCAAGATATATTTTAGGAAGAATTCAAAACCAAACATTAACAACAACATTGCGTTTAAATTATAGCTTTACTCCAGATATTTCTTTACAATTTTATGGGCAACCCTTTATTTCTAAAGGAAAATTTAAAGATTTAAATTACGTTTTAAATCCTACAGGTAAAAGTATTAAAGACAGGATTTCAATTTATGATGCGAATCAAATTTCTTTTCAAAATGAGGAATATTTGATTGATGAAAATAGAGATGGAATAAATGATTACAGTTTTGAAAATCCAGATTTTTCTTTTGTACAATTCCAAACCAATTTAGTAGCAAGATGGGAATATATTCCAGGCTCTGAACTTTTTTTAGTTTGGTCTAGAGGCTCTTTAGGCGATGCGCAAGTTTCTGAAGACTTAATAGATGCTGTTTCAGACCAAGTTTTTAATGCGTCAGCGAATGATACCTTTTTAATAAAGTTTACTTACAGGTTTAGAAGGTGAAAATTTGTTTAATCAACCAATTTCAATGAGCTAGCAGCAAATCTGTTATTTTGCAATACACCTGTTATTTCTCCTTTTCTAATTGCATTGCATAAACCAATTTTTTCATCATGAGCATTGCCAAAATCGTCAATATCAAAACCATCAATAAAATAAGCTTTATCCTCAAAACGCACTGCTAAACTGCATCCTAATTCAGTATCTAAATCAAATTTACATTGTCCGCAAGAAACTTCGGCAATTTGTTTTATTTGTTTATGATTTGAGCAAGAAGCTAAAAAAAGTAAACCTAAAATTATTATTTTTCTCATTTTTAACTTCTGCTTTTTAATTCATTTTTAACTTTTTTCATTGATGCAAATTGTAAAGGCAAAATACCAGCACAAGAAATACCAACAACAAATAAGGCTATAAATGTTCCGTTATCTTCTTTTGTTAACATTCCGTAAATAGTAATGGATAATAATAAAAGAATAATTATTAGAAGCGAAGTAGCAATAATCTTTAATATTTTTAAGGTATCTGCTAATTCTTTGGTTGTTTTATTTTTAAAATTAAGTTCCATAACTATTACTTTTTCGCCCAAGAATCACGCAAACCAACAGTCTTATTAAAAACAAGATTTTTAGAAATTGAATCATCATCAACATTAAAATATCCTAAGCGTTGAAACTGAAAACGTTCTCCAATTTTTGCAGATTGCAAACTCGGTTCTAAAAAAGCCTCAATAATTTCTAAAGAATTCGGATTGATAAAATCCATATAATCTTTGTCTTTATGACTATCTGGAGCTTCATCTAAGAATAAACGGTCATAGGCTCTAACCTCTGCTTTTACAGCGTGTTTTACAGAAACCCAATGCAAAGTTCCTTTTACCTTTCGCATACTTTCTGGTGTTCCACTGCCAGATTTTGTTAATGGATCGTAAGTACACTGAATTTCAGTAATATTTCCATCTTCATCTTTAGTACAACTGTTTGCGGTGATAAAATAAGCGTTTTTCAAACGGACTTCCTTACCTAATTTCAGTCGGAAAAACTTCTTATTTGCTTCTTCTCTAAAATCTTCTCTTTCTATGTAAATTTCTCTAGAAAAAGGAACAGCTCTGCTACCAAATCCTTCTTCGTAATCATTATAATTGGCATCTAAAATTTCTTCTTCTCCTTCAGGATAATTAGTAATTACCACTTTTACAGGGTCTAAAACCCCCATTACTCTTTTAGCAGTTTTGTTTAAGTCTTCACGGATTTTGAATTCCAAAAGTGCAACATCAATTACATTTTCTCGTTTAGAAACACCAACAGTTTCTACAAAACTTTTTATAGATGCAGGAGTATAACCACGTCTTCGTAAACCAGAAATAGTAGGCATTCTTGGGTCATCCCAGCCAGAAACAAATCCTTCCTCTACTAATTTTAATAGTTTACGTTTGCTCATAATGGTATAACTCAAATTCAAACGAGAAAACTCGCGCTGTTTTGGTGGGTGTGGATATTCAGTTTTACTAAAATCGTAAACATTATCTCTAAACCAATTGTATAGTTTTCTGTGAGGCTTAAACTCTAAAGAGCACAAAGAGTGCGAAATTTGTTCTATATAATCACTTTCTCCATGCGTCCAATCATACATTGGATAAATACACCAATCATCACCAGTTCTATGATGATTTTTGTACATAATTCTATACATTAAAGGATCACGCATTAACATGTTGTCGTCAGCCATATCAATTTTTGCACGTAAAGTATGTTCACCTTCTTTAAACTTTCCATCTTTCATTCCTTGGAATAATTCCAAGTTTTCTTCAACAGTTCTTGCTCTAAATGGGCTATTTATGCCCACTTGAGTTGGAGTTCCTTTTTGCTCGCGCATTTGCTCAGAAGTTTGCGAATCTACATATGCCTTTCCATCTTTTATCAATAAAATTGCCCAATCATACAATTGCTGAAAATAATCAGAAGAATAGCATTCATTGGCCCAATTGTAACCCAGCCAAGAAATATCCTGTTTAATTGCATCTACATATTCTTGTTCTTCTTTTGCAGGGTTCGTATCATCAAAACGTAAGTTTACTGGGGCATTATATTTTTCGCCCAAACCAAAACTAATTCCAATAGCTTTAGTATGCCCAATATGCAAATATCCATTAGGTTCTGGAGGAAAACGAAAACGCAAATTCTCTTTTGGCATTCCGTTTGCCAAATCTTCTTCTATAATATGCTCAATAAAGTTGAGTGATTTACTATCTTCAGACATTGTTTTATCAAAAAAAAAATTAAGACACAAAATTACATAAAATACTTAACGAAATTTAAATTTTGTAAATTAAACATATGGCAAAGTTTCTAATTAATAAATTGTATTATATGTTTCTTTTTACATTTATACTTTTTTCTTTTAAAAATATGGGCGTTACCTTTCAGGTCAGGCTTTCCACTGTAGTTTTTTAAGATAAAAAACCTTAAAAAAGCTGTCGTTGCAATCCTTAACGCAAGCTTATTAAGCAGTTAAAGTTTTCTAAAAACAGAATTTGGTACATATTTATTATCGTATTTTTGCAGTATGAAGAAAGATGAGGGTAAAAAACCAGATTTAGTCGTTTTTAACGAACAAAGTCAAAAATACGATGCTGCTTTAAAGCCTTATGGCACATCTGCAAGTTCTCCGGTAATTACTCCTTTAAATACAGCTGGTTGGAAAAATGATGGAATTCATAGGGTTAACAAACAAATCAAATCTAAGTTTGAAGAGGTAAAAAAAGAATATGAAGCTTTAATGGAAAAGTTTCAATATAATGATTTGGTTTACAATGCCAAATTTAGTTTTGAACCCAATATTGGAGAAACTTATCATTTATACAATAACAAAAAACAAGAATCTTTTTTGTCTATAATTGCCCCTGAACAATGCAATTTTCAACATTTGGGTTCCTTTAGATTAAACTCTGATAAAATGTGGGAAAAATTGGAATCAACATCAAATCAAGAAGAATAAATGGGAATTATTAAAGTAAATAATATCAAAATTTATTCAAATCACGGATGTTTAAAGGAAGAAGCTAAAATTGGTTCTTGGTATAGAGTAGATGTTAAGGTAAAGGCAGATTTAAAAAAATCGGCAAATACTGATGATTTATCAGATACAGTAGATTATGTGCATTTAAATCATATTGTAAAAGAAGAAATGGCAATACGTTCTAAGTTATTAGAGGAAGTTGCACAGCGCATCTTAAACCGTTTTTTCAAAGAATTAGAAATGATAAAAAAAGCAACGGTTTCGGTTTCCAAAATAAACCCGCCAATTGGGGGCAATGTAGAAGAAGTAGTTATTATTTTAACAAAAAAAAGATGATAGTTTGTTAGTCTAAAATAGAAAGATTGGACGAAAAAAATCAAAAAGTAAAAAATACTTGTAGTAATTATAAAAAACTGTAAATTTGCAGTCCAATAACAAAAGGTGTCTTGGCCGAGTGGCTAGGCAATGGTTTGCAAAACCATGTACAGCGGTTCGAATCCGCTAGACACCTCAAAACGCTTCAATTTTTTTGAGGCGTTTTTTTTATTTTCAAATTCTAAACAAGGCCCTACGAATTCTCATTTATTCTGAACCTTGATACTTTAATTCTTATTTTTGAGTTGTGCTACTAAATATCACAACTATGAAATTAAAAAATCTACTTTCAGCTTTCGTTATTTTTTTATTGAGTTTCTCTTGTAATAATGAAGAGATTAAAACTGATAATATTTACAAATTTAAAGAATATATTAGTTACACAACTTCTGGAGAAGTTTCTACCAATCAAAATATCAATATTAATTTAGCTCAGCAAGTTGAGGGTTGGGAAACTAATAAAGAGATTTCTAGTGAAATTATTAAAATAAAACCTGCTGTAAAAGGAGTCTTAAAATCAATTAATAAACATGCTTTTGTTTTTATTCCGAAGGACAAATTACAACCAGATACAGAATATACGATTACTGTAAAATTAAATAATATTTATAAAAATATCCCAAAAGGATATGATAATTATACATTTCAATTTAAAACAATTACTCCTAATTTTAAGATAGAAACAGATGTTTTACAATCGTATTCTAAAGATTACCAATATCTAGAAGGTGTTGTAAAATCTGCGGATATCATTAATTTAATTGATGCAAAAAAATTGATAAAAGCTACTCAAAAAGGAAAAGTAAAAAATATAATTTGGAATGAGGCTAATAAAGAATCTAAAATCTTTGAATTTAAAATAGATAGTATTCAACGTTTTATAGAGGACTCTGAGTTGAAAATATTTTGGAATGGAATGGCCATAAATTCAGATAATAAAGGTGAAAACGAAATTACAATTCCTGGGAAAAATAATTTTAAAGTACTAAGTATTAATGCAAGTAATACTGCAGAAAAATTTATTTCTATTAACTTTTCAGATCCTTTAAAAAAGCAACAAAACTTCGATGGTTTAATTAGCTTAAAAGGTATAAAATCACCAAGATTTATTGTAAACAGAAATCAATTAAAGGTTTTTTCTAATGAAATTTTTAAAGGAAGTGTTTTAGTTTCTGTTTTTGAAGGTATTAAGAATTCTAGTAATTATAAGTTGAAATCTCCTTTTAGTGAATCAGTTACTTTTGAACAAAAAAAACCTCAGATTAGATCCATTTCAAGCGGAACAATTTTACCAAATTCCAAAGAGCTTAAATTTAATTTTGAAGCAATTAATATTCGCGAAGTTGAAGTAAGAATTATCAAAATTTACGAAGACAATGTGTTGCAATTCTTACAAGAAAACCGTATTAACAGCAATAATCAATATAATATTAGAAGAGTAGGCAGAACAATTGCAAAAAGGAAACTAACATTAATTGATAAAAAGGAAAATAATACTCAAACTTGGAAAGCATATAGTGTTGATATTTCTAAAATGATAGCTACTGAACCTGGCGCTATTTATAGAGTAGAACTAAGTTATGAGAAAGAGCAAACTTTCTTCAATTGTGCAGATAATAATAGTTCAGAGAATTCATTAGAAGAAGAGCAATATTTTGATGAACAAGATGAAGATATAAAGGAAGAATTATATTGGGATAATAAGTTGTATCGCTATAAAAATTACAGTTACAATTGGCGAGAAAGAGATAACCCTTGTAATGATGCGTATTATAATGAAGATAGAATTGTTGCTCAAAACGTATTGGCATCAAACCTGGGAATAATAGCTAAAAAAGAAGAAAGTAATACCTACTTTTTTGCGATTACAAATATTTTGAATACAAATCCAGAAGCTGGAGCAACAGTAAAATTATACAATTATCAGCAATCAGAAATTGCAGCTGGGAAAACAAACTCAGAGGGAATTTTAACTATTGATGCAACTAAAAATGCAGCTTTTGCAATCGTATCAAAGGGAAAAAATAAAGGATATATTCGTCTTTTTGACGGTAATGCGTTGTCGTTAAGTAAATTTGATGTTTCAGGAAGTAAAACTCAAAAAGGTTTAAAGGGATATATTTTCGGTGAGCGCGGTGTTTGGAGGCCGGGAGATAGTTTGTATTTATCTTTCTTATTGAATGATGCTGATAATAAACTACCTAAAAATCATCCTGTAAAATTAGAAGTTACAAATCCACAAGGTAAACTTGTTTACAAAAAAGTGACAACTAATAATGTGAATAATTTTTACAAGTTTGTTTTTAAAATAAATACAGACGCATTAACAGGAAATTACTCAGCAAAAATTTCTGTAGGAGGTGCAAAATTTTACAAGAACTTAAAAATTGAAACAGTAAAACCTAATCGACTAAAAATTAAGATTGATTTTGAAGATGAAATTCTATCCAGTAATAGCCTAATTGAGGGAACTTTAGATCTAAAATGGCTGCATGGCACCCCAGCAAAAAATCTAAAAGCAGAGATAAAGGCAAAAGTTTCATCTTTAAATTATAGTTTTAAAAACTACAAAAATTATATTTTTTATGATCCATCAAGAAGTTACTCTTTAGAAGAAGTAAATGTTTTTGATGGTAAAGTTGATGAAAATGGCTTTGCTAAAATCAGCAGTAAATTAAAAGTAGGAAAAAATGCACCAGGAATGCTAAATATTCAGTTTTTGGTAAGAGCTTTTGAAAATGGAGGAGATTTTTCCATTGATGCTTTTTCTAAAAAATATGCTCCTTTTTCAGCTTTTGTTGGCTTACAATCACCGAAAGAAAAGAGAAATGGTTCTTTCTTAACAGATGAAGATGAAGAGTTTTCTATAGTTTCTTTAACTAAAGAAGGAAAGCCAATTCAAAAAAGAAAAATTAAAGTAGAGATTTTTAAAATAGAATGGCGTTGGTGGTGGAGTTCTTCATCAGATAACTTATCAAAATATACTTCAAGTTCTTATCACAAACCCTTTAAAACCTTAGAATTAATCACAAATTCAAAAGGAGAAGGAAGTTTTAAATTAAATATTCCAGATAAAGATAGAGGCCGTTTTTTAATAAGAGTTATAGATCCAGTAAGTGGTCACGCAACAGGAAGAACAGCTTATTTTTATAAAAATTGGTGGCAAAATTCTTCTTCAGGAGATAAAGAAGCTGCAAAAATATTGGTTTTTGCTGCGGATAAAGAAAAGTACAATGTTGGAGAAACTGCAAAAATTACTTTTCCTTCAGGTTCAAAAGGAAAGGCATTAATAAGTATTGAAAACGGAACAAAGATTTTAAAAACCAAATGGGTACAAACTCAAAAAGGAAAAACATCTATAGAAGTGGAGATTACCAAAGAAATGACCCCAAATGTATATGTGAATATTTCTCTTTTACAACCTCACCAAATTACAGAAAACGATTTGCCAATTCGTTTGTTTGGCGTGGTTCCAATTCTTGTTGAAAATGCATTAACAAGATTAGCACCGGAAATTAAAATGCCAAAAGTGTTAGCGCCAGAAGAGGAATTTACTGTAAAAGTCTCAGAAAAAAATAATAAAGAAATGACCTACACTTTAGCAATTGTAGAAGAAGGATTGCTAGATTTAACAAGATTTAAAACACCAAATGCCTACAATACTTTTTATGCAAGAGAGGCTTTAGGTGTTAAAACTTGGGATATTTTTGATGATGTTATGGGTGCATATTCAGGAAGTATAGATCAAGTTTTTGCCATAGGTGGTGACGGAACTTTAGCTAAAGGTAAAAACAGAAAAGCCAATAGATTTAAACCTGTAGTCAAATTTTTAGGTCCTTTTACTTTGGATAAAGGTGTAACAAAATCTCATAAAATTACTTTGCCTAACTATATAGGTTCCGTAAGAACAATGGTGGTTGCTGGTGATATTAAAACAGAAGCTTTTGGTAATGCTCAAGAAACAACCCCAGTGCAAAAGCCCTTGATGGTTTTAGCAACTTTACCAAGAAAATTGGCGCCAAAAGAAAAAGTAATTTTACCTGTTACCCTTTTTGCAATGGATAAAAAAGTGCAAAATGTTACTGTAAAAGTAAAAACTTCAACCGGAATTCAAGTTATTGGTAATGCAATACAAAATATCAATTTTGAAAAGCCAGATGAAAAAATGTTGTATTTTGAATTGGATGTTGCAAAAGCAAACGGTTTCAATATTGTTGAGGTAATTGCTTCTGGAAATGGAGAAATATCAAGTTATAAAGTGGAGTTAGATATTTCAAATCCAAACCCTATTACAACAAAGGTAATTGATAAGACTATTCAAGGAGATCAGTCGCAAAATATTAGTTTTAATACTTTTGGAGTAGAAGGTTCTAATACAGCAATGATAGAGTTTTCTACAATTCCTGCCATTAATTTCTCAGGCAGGTTAGAATATTTAATACAATATCCATTTGGCTGTGTAGAACAAACCACTTCTAGCGTTTTCCCGCAATTATTTTTGAATGATATTTTTGATTTAACATCAAAAAAGAAACGCCAAATTCAAACAAATATTGAAAACGGAATCAATCGTTTGGGTAAATTTCAAAAGGCAAATGGAGGTTTAAGTTATTGGCTAGGAGAAAATCATATTAGCGATTGGGGAACAACATATGCAGGTCATTTTATGTTGGAAGCAGAACAAAAAGGTTTTGCATTACCCCTTACTTTTAAAAGTAATTTTATAAAATACCAAAAGCAAGCAGCTACAAATTGGAGGCAAAAATACAATGAATATACATTAGATTTAGAACAGGCTTATAGATTATATACTTTGGCTTTAGCTGGTAGTCCAGATTTATCTGCAATGAACAGATTAAGAGAATTTAAGAAGTTAAGTAATGATGCAAAATGGAGGTTGGCAGCAGCTTATGCTTTGGTTGGACAACATGAAGCATCTATAGCAATTATTAAAAATGCAACACTAAATTTTTCTGAATATAATTATAACAATTATGGTTCTCAAATGAGAAATAAAGCGATGGCCTTAGAAACCATGTTACTTTTAAATCATGAAAATTCAAAAGAATTTGCTAAAAGTATAGCTAAAAAATTATCAAGTAGCAGTTGGATGAGTACACAAACTACTGCTTACTGTCTTTTGGCTATTGGAAAAATGGTGATTAAAAACGGAGGTAAATCTATCAATATTAAATATACAAATGATGGGAAAACAGAACAATTAAAATCATCAAGAGCAATGGTTCAGAGAAAATTGTCTGTAAAAAATGGAGAAAATACAATCTTGATAAATAATGAACAGAGTAATTTAGTTTTTGCAAGAATTATCAATTCAGGAAAATTACCATTGGGTAATGAAATTTTAGAACAAAGAGGTTTAAATGTTATTCTAAATTATACAGATTTAAAAGGAAATAAAATTGACGTAAATCAGTTAAAACAAGGTCAAGATTTTGTGGCTAGAATAAGTGTAAGTAATCCCAGAAATGAAACCATTAAAGATATTGCATTAACACAAATTTTTCCTTCTGGATGGGAAATTGTAAATACACGATTTACTGAATTTGGAACAACTACAAAAAGTACAGCGAGATATACAGATATTAAAGATGATCGTGTAAACTTCTATTTTGATTTAAATCAAAATAGAAATGGCTCTGAAATTAAAACTTTTACAGTTTTGTTGAATGCAGCTTATTTGGGTGATTATTATTTGCCTGGAGTTCAAGTAGAGGCAATGTACGATAATGATTATTTGGTAAGAACCAAAGGGCGCTGGATTAAGGTAATAAAATAAGAAATATGTAACGGAATTGTAAAGAGTGTGAAGTAATCTAATTGTTTAGTAGATTAGTTTGAATAACTAAAAACAATTCGAAATTCCTCAAAATTGAAAATTAAAGATTACATTTTAAAGCATAAAAAGAAAACAATACTTCTTGTTGTTCTATTAATGTTTTATGTGTTTTGTTTACCCAAGAAACTTTTCACCAAACCTACATCAACAGTAATTGTAAGTAAATCAGGAGATTTATTGGGTGCTTTAATTGCAGATGACGGTCAATGGAGATTCCCTCATAATGATACTATTCCTCCGAAGTTTGAAACTTGTTTAATTCAATTTGAAGACGAATATTTTTATAAACATATAGGGTTCAATCCTGTATCAATTTTTAATGCTTTAAGACAAAATATAAAAGCAGGAAAAGTGGTTAGAGGTGGAAGTACAATTACTCAGCAAGTCATGCGTTTGAGTAGAAATGGTAGGCCAAGAACTTATGTTGAAAAACTAAAAGAGCTCATCTTAGCATCAAGATTAGAATTAAGAGAAAGTAAAAAAGAGATTTTAACTTATTGGAGTTCAAATGCACCTTTTGGAGGAAATGTGGTTGGTTTAGATGCAGCATCTTGGAGATTTTTTAACAGAAAAGCATCAGATTTATCTTGGGCAGAAGCTGCAACTTTAGCAGTTTTGCCAAATGCACCAAACTTGATTTATCCTGGAAAAAATCAACAGAAATTATTAGCTAAAAGAAATCGACTATTAAAAAAATTACTTGTTAAAAAGGTAATTGATTCATTAACTTATGATTTATCAATTTTAGAAGAAATTCCAAAAAAACCATACCAACTACCTCAGATTTCTCCACATTTACTGCAAAAAATCAACAAAGAAAAAAAAGGGGAAATTGTAAAAACAACTATTGATAAAAATCTACAGCATCAAACAAATACAATCGTAAAAAATCATCATAACATACTTTCAAAAAACGGAGTGCATAACATTGCTGTTTTGGTCTTAGATGTAAAAACTAGAAACGTATTAACCTATGTGGGAAATGCTCCAGCCTCAAAAATACATCAAAGTGATGTAGATGTTATTGATAAACCAAGAAGTACAGGAAGTATTTTAAAGCCATTTTTATATGCAGCAATGTTGGATGGTGGAGAGTTGTTGGCCAATACTTTGGTTGCAGATATTCCTACTAATTACGGCAGTTATTACCCAGAAAATTTTGATAAAAAGTATGCAGGAGTTGTTTCTGCAAAACTCGCATTATCAAAATCGTTGAATGTACCTACTGTTAGAATGTTGCAAAGTTTTGGTTTAGAAAAATTCCATCACTTTTTACAGAAATTGAATTTAAAAGATATAAAACAAAGTCCTGATCATTATGGGTTAACCTTAGCTTTAGGTGGTGCAGAAAGTAACCTTTGGGATTTGTGTAAAAGCTATGCAGCCCTTGCTGCTACTGTAAATCATTTTTCTGAAAACTCGAGCATGTATTTTTCTAACGAATTTTGCGAGCCCAACTATTACCATAATAGAAAACCTAATTTTGGAGAGAAAATTACGGAGAAAAATATTTTTGATGCTGCTTCCATTTATCTAACCTTACAGAGTTTAAAAGATGTAAACAGGCCTAATGATGAAGAAAACTGGGAGTTTTTTAATTCTTCAAAACAAATTGCTTGGAAAACAGGAACAAGTTTTGGTTTTAGAGATGCTTGGAGTATTGGCGTTACCAAAGATTATGTGGTTGGAGTTTGGGTTGGAAATGCAGACGGTGAAGGAAGACCGGGTTTGGTGGGTTTACAAACTGCTGCGCCTATTTTGTTTGATGTTTTTGATAAATTGCCCAATTCAGAATGGTTTGAAAAGCCTTTTGACGAAATGGCCGAAGTTGAAGTTTGTGTAAAAAGCGGTCATAGAGCTACTACACTTTGCGAAGATAAAAAGCTGGAATTTATTCAGATATCAGGTTTAAAAACAGCTCCTTGTCCTTTTCATAAAATTATAAATGTTGATAAATCTGAACTTTACCAAGTGAATACTTTTTGTGAAAGTTTGGAGAATATTAAACAGAAACCTTGGTTCATTTTACCTCCTTTAATGGAATATTATTACAAAACTAAAAATCCGTTTTACAAACCTTTACCTAATTTTAGAAATGATTGTTTGAGCGATGAAAAAAATACGATGAAGTTTATTTATCCCACAGAAAAAACCACTGTTTTTTTACCTAAAGACTTTGATGGAAAACAAAATGATTTGATAATTAAAGTAGCACATTCTAATTCAGATACCACTTTGTTTTGGTCTTTAAATAACAAGTTTTTAGGCACGACACAAGAAAAGCACGAATTTGCAATTGCACAAGAAACAGGGATTTTTAAAATTACTGTGGTAGATATTTTAGGCAATGAAATTCAACAAGAAATTATTATAAAATAGTTCTTATTTAAAGAGATATTAACATTTTTATTAATGTGAAATTGTTAAATTTTTAACATATTTGTAGGCTTTTAAATTTCTAACACTTAGATTCATTCTTTTAGATGAAAATATATCCTATAGAAACAGGTAATTTTAAATTAGACGGAGGTGCAATGTTTGGAGTTGTCCCAAAATCAATTTGGCAAAAAACCAATCCTGCAGATGGTAAAAACTTGATCGAAATGAGCATGCGCTGCATGCTTATTGAGGATGGTGATCGCTTAATTTTAATAGATACAGGTTTGGGGAATAAACAATCAGATAAATTTTACAGTTATTATTATTTGTTTGGTGATTTTTCTTTGGATAGATCTCTTAAAAGTTACGGTTTTCATAGAGATGATATTACTGATGTTTTTCTAACACATTTGCATTTTGATCATTGCGGAGGTGTCATCAAAAGAAATGAAAAAGGTCTGCTGGTTCCAGCGTTTAAAAATGCCAAAGTTTGGAGTAATGAAAATCATTGGCAATGGGCAATAGCTCCAAATGCTAGAGAAAAAGCATCGTTTTTAAAAGAAAATATTAAGCCTATTCAAGAAAATGGGCAATTGAATTTTATACATAGAAATGCAAAAGATCAAATAGGTTTTGATGTCCTTTTTATGGATGGTCATACAGAAAAACAAATGTTACCAAAGATTAGTTATCAAGATAAAACTTTAGTTTTTATGGCAGATTTACTGCCAACTATCGGGCACATTCCTTTGCCTTACGTTATGGGTTATGATACAAGGCCTTTATTAACAATTAAAGAAAAAGCTACCTTTTTAAATGAAGCTGCAGATAAAAACTTTTATCTTTTTTTAGAGCATGATGCGTACAATGAAATTTGTACAGTTAAACATACAGATAAAGGAGTAAGAATAAATAAAACACATAAATTAACGGATATATTTAATTAAGAGAACATATAATTATGAAAATTTTTAAATCAATATTTTTTGCAGTAGTTGGAAGTATAATTTTTACCAGTTGTAAAACAATTTCAAAAATACCAGTACCAGCTGGTGTAGATAATTTTATAGAAATTCCTGCTAAAAAAGCGAAGCTATCAAAGGATGAAATGAATAGGTGGTCTCATGCAGACCTATCAACAGACTCAATTCCGGGTATGAGTCTTAAAAAGGCCTATGCTTTTTTAGAAGATAAGGAAGGTGTTGAGGTTATTGTTGGTGTAGTTGATTCTGGTACAGATTTAACTCATGAAGATTTAAAAGATGTTGCTTGGGTAAATACTAAAGAGGTAGCTGGAAATAATAAGGACGATGACAAAAATGGATATGTAGATGATATCAATGGATGGAACTTTTTAGGACCTATTTATAAAGAAAACTCTGAGGAAGCAAGAATTTTAGACAATCCCTCTATTACTTCAGAGGATGAAGTAAAAGCAGCTAAGGCAGGTAAGGCGAAAAAAATGGAATCTGCGAAAGCAAATAAAACAAGATACGAGCAAATTTTAAATGCAGTAAACGGTTCAATTGACGAAATTTCAAAGAACCTAAACAAAACGGATTTTACAAAAAAAGAAGTTCAATCCATAAAAACGGAGGAACCTACTTTACAAAGAAGTGTAGCTGTTGCAGAACAGATGTATGGTTTTGGTTTCCCTTCTTTAAATGCAGCTAAAGAGGAATTAACAAGATTAGTTGAAAATGCGAATGATTTAATGAGTAACAAACCTATTAAAAATTATAGGTCAGTTCTTAATGATGACCCAAATACTATGGATGTTGTTGTTTATGGTGATAATAAAACAGGACATTCTACAAAAGATGAGGCGCATGGTACGCATGTATCTGGTATAATTGCAGCTTCAAGAAATAATGAAAAAGGAGTAAATGGTGTTGCTAATAATGTGAAAATTATGGCAGTTAGAGCAGTGCCAGATGGAGATGAATATGATAAAGACGTGGCTTTAGCTATAAGATATGCAGTAGATAATGGCGCTAAAGTTATTAATACAAGTTTTGGAAAAGGATATTCACCAAAAAAAGAATGGGTTTATGATGCAATTAAATATGCAGGTTCTAAAGATGTATTAATTGTAAACGCGGCTGGAAATGACGGTAAAGACATAGATGTGGAAAAAACATATCCAAATGATTCTAAAGATTTATTGCTAGAAATTTCTGATAATGTTATTACTATTGGAGCAATGAGTGTAAATTATAATGAAAAATTACCAGCTAATTTTTCTAACTATGGTAAGAAAAATGTAGATATTTTTGCTCCTGGTGTGCAAATTCATTCTACTTTTCCAGAAAATGAATATCAATCTATAAGTGGTACATCTATGGCAGCACCTTCAACTGCTGGAGTTGCAGCTTTAGTTCGTTCTTATTATCCAAAATTAACTGCAAGTCAAGTTAAACATATCATAATGAATTCTGGAGTTAAAATTAATTTTGAAGTGGTAAAACCGGGCTCAAACTCAAGAGAAAACCCAAATGGAGTTAGGGTGAAATTTTCGGAATTATCAGTTTCTGGAAGAATAGTTAATGCTTATAATGCTTTAATAATGGCAGATAAAATTGTTAACGGTAAATAATCTAACCACTATATAAATCAAAGAATGAAAAAAATATTTTTTTTGTTACTATCAATTGTGATGTTTATTTCTTGCGCACAAACCAAAGGGTTAAAGTATGTAGAAAATAAATCAACTTCAATACTCAACAATAGTTATTGGCAGCAGCATGTAGATTACACTATGGATATTGATATGGATGTAAATAATTATCAATATAAAGGAAAACAAAAATTAGTTTATACTAATAATTCACCTGATGATTTAGATCGAGTTTTTTATCATCTCTATTTTAATGCATTTCAGCCAGGTTCACAAATGGATGTTCGTTCTTTAAATATTAAAGATCCAAGCGCAAAAATTGCTGACAAAATAAGTAAATTAAAACCTGATGAAATAGGTTACATTAAAGTAAACTCCTTAAAACAAGATGGTACAATTGTTAATTACCAAACTGTTGGTACTATTTTAGAAGTTACTTTAAATAAACCGATAAAGTCTGGAGAAAGTGTAACTTTTGACATGATTTTTGACGCGCAAGTGCCAAATCAAGTAAGAAGATCAGGAAGAAATAGTGCAGAAGGTGTAGCGCTGTCTATGAGTCAGTGGTATCCCAAAATGGCAGAATATGATTTTGAAGGATGGCACACACCTCCATACATTGCAAGAGAGTTTCACGGCGTTTGGGGCGATTTTGATGTAACGCTTCATATTGATAAGAATTATGTTGTTGGTGGAACTGGTTATTTACAAAATCCACAAGAGGTAGGTTATAATTATGAGGATAAAGCTAAGCCTTTAAATTTACCGGAAGGCAATAAACTTACTTGGAATTTTAAAGCACCAAACGTACATGATTTTATGTGGGCAGCAGACCCTGATTATAAGCACGATTTTTTAGAAATGCCCAATGGCCCAACTTTACATTTCTTATATAAGAAAACATTAAGCCCAAATTACTTAGAAAATTGGCAAAAATTACAACCTAAAACTGCTGAATTAATGACCTATTTTTCTCAAAATATAGGTAAATATCCATATAAACAATATTCTGTAATTCAAGGTGGAGATGGTGGAATGGAATATGCAATGTCAACTTTAATTACTGGTGAACGAAAATTTGGAAGTCTTTTTGGAGTTACTGCACATGAAATGGCACATACTTGGTTTCAGTTTTTATTAGCATCAAATGAGAGTGCACACCCTTGGATGGATGAAGGTTTTACATCTTATATTTCCAATAAAGCATCTTATGAGATTTTAAAAAGAGGTGATAAAAATCCAAATGCGGGGCCATATAGAGGCTACAATTATATTGTAAACTCTGGTTTAGAAGAAGTGTTGTCTACGCATGCAGATAGGTACAATACAAATTCAGCGTATAGTATTGCCAGTTATATAAAGGGAAGTATGTTTTTATCTCAATTAGAATATGTAATTGGTGAGGATAACGTTGCTAAAGGTTTAAAGAAGTTTTTTGATGATTTCAGTTTTAAACATCCTACACCAAATGATATTAAACGTTCTATGGAAAAAGTTTCTGGCATTCATTTAGATTGGTATTTAAACGAATGGACGCAAACAACCCACACTATTGATTATGGAATTAAAGCTGTTGAAGGCAAGAAAATAACCTTAGAAAGAATAGGTAAAATGCCAATGCCAATAGATTTATTAGTGACTTATAAAGATGGTAGTAAAGAGAACTTTAATATTCCTTTAAGAATAATGAGAGGTGCAAAACCAACATCAGCAACTATTTTAGAAGATTGGGGTTGGGCATATCCAACATATTCTTTTACAGCCAATAAAGATGTAAAATCTGTAGAAATTGATGTAGAAAAATTAATGGCAGATGTAGATCTCGAGAATAATGTTTTGAAGCTGAAATAACAGCTTCACATATCAACTCTAAAAGTGAAGTCTTAGCTTCACTTTTTTTGTGCTTATAAATTAATTAATAAACTGATCAATTTTATCATTAGGAATAAAACCTTTTAAGATTAAAAAAACACCACAGATTATTAGAATTATGCCCATAATTCTTTTTACCCTATAAATTAAAATTGGAGTCATTTTGTCTTTTAATTGTTTCGCTAAAAATATTTTCCCTAAATCTGTAGCAAAATAGCCTAAAATGATAACCGCAAAATAAGTAAAAATTGCATTTTGATTCATGTTTAAAGTTGGGCCAATAACTAAAACAGTTCCCAACCAAAAAGCCAATACACCAATGTTAATGAAGTTTAAAAAGTACCCTTTAAAAAATAATTTTAAGTAATTATTTTTCAGAATGGGAACTTCTAAGCCTTTTGCAGATTCAATAGCCTCCTTTTTGTTTTGCCTATCAAAATAGGTAATAAGACCGTAAACAATCAAAACTAATCCACCAATAAAAAAGAGCCTAGGATCATCTTTAATTTTTTCTAGTAAGGATCTACTTCCATAATAAGCGATTAAAATAAAAGTAATATCACCTAAAATAACACCTAAATCAAAAATTATAGCAGCTCTTGCTCCTTTTAAAATACTGGTTTGTATGAGCATAAAAAAAACAGGCCCTATCATAAAAGCCATAAAAAATCCAATTAGAAAGGCATTTTTAAAGTCGTAAAAATCCATTGTCTAAAAATACTATTTTTAAATTGAAGTTTAAAAAAGAAAGAATTAGAAAAATATCTTTAGCTTTTAAAGATAATTTTCTATTTGCTTATACATCATCAAAATCAATTGTGATTTTTTGGGTGGTAGGATGAGCTTGACATGTTAAAATTAGCCCTTCATCAACTTCACTAGCGGTTAAGATTGAGTTTTTAGTCATTACAGCCTTGCCTTCTGTAACCTTAGCCAAACAAGAGCTACAAACTCCGCCTTGGCAAGAATATGGAGGATCTAAATCATTGCGCAAACTTGCAGCGAGAATATCGTCAGTTTGAGTCATTGTAAAAGTAGTCTCTTCGTCATCTAACAAAACCGTAATTTCAGAATTTCCTTCTTTTATTTCTGAGACAGCGTCCTCATCAATAGAAACTGTAAACAATTCGAAATAAATATTTTCTTTTGAAAAATAATTTTCTTGTAAAGTAGCAGAGACAGCATGTATCATTTCTTCTGGACCACATAAAAAAGAAGCATTAAAAGTTGTTTCTTTATACATATTTTTTACAAAGTAGTTGGTTACGTTTTTATCAATTCTTCCTCTTAATTGATTTTTAACTTCTTCTCTACTAAAAATATAGTGTAATTTTAGTTGATGAGAATAGGTTTCTTTAAGTGCATTTAATTCATCATAAAAAATGGTATCTGCAACAGATTTATTACCATAAACCAATGTAAAAGTAGCTGTTGGTTCATTTTCTAAAACCGATTTTACCATCGATAAAATTGGAGTAATTCCAGAACCAGCAGTAAAGCCAATATAATTTTTGTTTGCTTGTGGTTTTAATAAAAATCGTCCTTCAGGAATTGTAATTTCTATTTCATCACCCACTTTTAATTGAGAAGTAGCATAACCAGAAAAAATTCCATTTTCAACAGTTTTTATAGCAACTCGAATTTCCCCACTTTTTGGAGTTGAACATATGGAATATGCTCTACGTATTTGCTCTCCATTAATTTCTTTTTGTAAAGTAACATATTGCCCAGCTGTAAATTGAAACTCAGCTTTTAAGTTTTCAGGAATATCAAATACAACAGAAACCGCATTTGCGGTTTCTTGTTTAATTTCCTTTATAAATACTTTGTAAAATGTTGCCATAAATGTTTTAGACTAAGCTATTTTCTATTAAATATTCAGCGATTTGCACTGTGTTTGTAGCAGCACCTTTTCTTAAGTTATCTGCAACAATCCACAAATTTAAGGTATTTTCTTGAGATTCATCACGTCTAATTCTACCAACAAAAACCTCATCTTTATTATGTGCATTTACAGGCATTGGATAAAGGTTTTTAGCTAGATCATCTTCAACAATAACACCAGGAGTTTCATTTAAAATATTTCGAACTTCAGTCAAATTAAAATCATTTTCAAACTGCACGTTTACAGCTTCAGAATGTCCACCAGCAGTTGGTATACGCACTGCAGTTGCAGTTACTGAAAATGAATTGTCATTTAAAATTTTCTTCGGTTCTTTTACCAATTTCATTTCTTCTTTTGTGTAACCATTTTCTAAGAAAATATCACAATGAGGTAGAGCGTTTCTTCCAATTTTATGAGGGTAAGCCATTTCTCCATCAATTCCAGCTTCTTCATTGTCTAATTGTTGTACAGCTTTTACACCTGTTCCAGAAACAGATTGGTAAGTAGAAATTACCACACGTTTCATCTTATATTTAGAATGCAAAGGCGCTAAAGCCATAACCAATTGAATAGTAGAACAGTTAGGATTTGCAATAATTTTATCATCAGCAGTTAGTACATTACCATTAATTTCTGGAACTACTAATTTTTTGGTTGCATCCATTCTCCAAGCAGAAGAATTATCAATTACAGTTGTACCCACTTCTGCAAATCTTGGTGCCCATTCTAATGAAGTATCTCCACCAGCTGAAAATAAAGCGATATCTGGTTTTAAATTTACAGCATCTTGCAAGGTAACAACGGTGTATTCATTTCCTTTATAAGATAATTTTTTTCCAGCAGATCTTTCTGATGCCACAGGAATTAATTCTGTAATTGGTAAATTACGCTCTTCTAATACTTTTAACATTACTGTGCCAACCATTCCAGTTGCACCAACTACAGCTACTTTCATTTTTGATATTTTTGATAGTGCAAAGATGCTAACAAAAAAAATTCTAAGCATCATTTTCAAAAATATTTACCAAAATAAATTGGAAAGTTTAATTTTAAACAAATTGATATAAATTTATTTTTAGAAGCTATTTCCAGCTTTTCATTATATCTTTTTTTCGTCCCTCAAAAAAGGATGCCATTTCAATCTGGGCTAAAATGTTAAGTAACTCATTAATTATCAAAACTAATGGCAGAATCTATTTTATAAATCATCAAAAAAGCTAACTTTGCAGATTAGAATATAGTATTAAACTTAAAAATTAGTATAGCATGCAACTGTACAATAAATTAAGTGCTAAAGAACGCGCTGCTTTAATTGATGAGGCTGGTAAAGATAGAATTACCATTTCTTTTTATCAATATTACAATATTAAAAATCCTCAAATTTTCAGAGATAAATTATTTTTAGAATGGAATCCTTTGGATGTTCTTGGCAGAATTTATGTTTCTTATGAAGGAATTAACGCACAATTATCTGTGCCAGCAGAAAACTTTTTAAAATTAAAAGAGCAATTAGACAGTATTTCCTTTTTAAAAGATATCCGTTTAAATGTTGCTGTAGAACATAATAATAAATCGTTTTTAAAACTAAAAGTTAAGGTTAGAAACAAAATTGTAGCAGATGGTTTAAATGATAAAACTTTTGATGTTACCAACAAAGGCACACATTTAAATGCCCAAGAATTCAATGAAATGTTGTCAAATCCTGATACAGTTTGTGTAGATATGCGCAATCATTATGAGAGTGAAATTGGGCATTTTGATGGAGCAGTTACTCCAGATGTAGACACTTTTCGAGATTCGTTAGATATTATTGAAGAAGAATTAAAAGACAATAAAGAAGACAAAAATTTATTGATGTATTGTACTGGTGGAATTCGTTGTGAAAAGGCTTCTGCTTATTACAAACATAAAGGTTTTAAAAATGTGTTTCAGTTGGAAGGCGGAATTATAGAATACACGCGTCAAGTAAATGAGGAAGGTATTCAGAATAAGTTTATTGGAAAGAATTTTGTGTTTGATCATAGAAGAGCTGAAAAAATTTCTGACGATGTAATTTCCAACTGTCATCAATGCGGAAAACCTTGCGATACGCATACAAATTGTGCAAATGAAGGTTGTCATTTATTATTTATTCAATGTGATGAATGTTCGGAAAAAATGGAAAACACCTGCTCTACAGAGTGTCAAGAAGTTGTTCAATTGCCTTATGAACAGCAGAAGGAATTACGAAAAGGAAAACACGCAAGTAATAAAATCTTTAAAAAGGGTAGAAGTGAGGTTCTGAAATTTAAGAAATAATATAAATCTATAAATTGAGTTTTTTAAATGGAATTTATTTTTTGAGATAAGTTTTTTATTTTTTGCACTAGTTTGAATAATGTATATTTATCTCAGTTTATTTAATAATGAAAAATACACTTAATTTTATTTTCTTAGTTTTTTTTATTTCGAATTTGTTCTGCCAGAAAGATTCATTACAATTAGGAGATAGATATTCAGAAGACCAAATATATGCTTCCATTTCTTATGCACAACTGTTTAATCAGCCATCATCTATAAGTAAAAGTGGATTTTCTTACGGAATTTCAACAGGGTTTATAAAAGATATTATTTTAAATAAACAAGGAAGTATTTCTATTGCTTTAGGAATGGGTTACGGATTTGATTTTTTTAACCACGAGCTTAAGGTAGAAGAAATAAATAATACCACCTTTTTTAGCGATGGTCAAGGTTTAGCTTCTAATATTTTTAAGTCCCATAATTTAGAGTTTCCCTTAGAATTTAGATGGAGAACATCAACAGCAAAAAAATATGATTTCTGGAGAATTTATGGAGGAATAAAGTTTTTATACAACCTCTCCAATACGTTTCAATTTGAAGAAAGTTCAGCATCCTTTAGTTACAAAAATGTAAATAGTTACAATCGGTTTCAATATGGTTTAACATTGTCTGCGGGTTATGATGCATTAAATTTGAATGTTTTTTATAGCTTAACACCTGTTTTTAAAGACGCTTTTATAAACGGAGAAGAAATTAATACTTCCGTTTTAAAATTTGGATTCATTTTTTATCTGCTATAAAAAATAACTCAAAATTATTGGAGTTAAAACACCAATAGAGAAGCCTATATAAATTTCTTTATGAGTATGCATTTTTAAATGCAATCTAGCACTTGCCAAAAGCCCAGACAAAAGGATAAATGCAATAATTACAAATAAGTATGATTGCGAGTAATTGTTACTTAAAAACATAAAAAAGCCAACTGGAATTCCTAGAGAAAGTAAATGAATGCTTGCTTTTATTTTGAAAAAAAATAATATATAAATACAAAGTAAGCTTATCGAAGTAGCATAGAAGAGTAGTCCTAAATCTGTTAAATTACTAATTTTATTCATGGTGTTTCCTAGTAAATAAAATAAAATAACCATTAAAGCTACTGGCAACTTGCGTTCTCCGATACTTTCAGTTTGATAGCTCTTGATGACTTTTAACTTTTTAAAAAGAATTAAAATAAATAACGGAACCAAATATGTAAAAATGAAAACAGAACTTAAAACTGCAAATTTTTGAGTTTTGAGAAAATTATTTGGTATCAATAAAAAATACAACATTACACCAACTGTTGGTATTACAATAGGGTGTAAAATTGTTGATATGATTCTATGAAAACGCACTAGATTTCTTTACGTAAACGTGCAACAGGTAAATCTAACTGTTCACGATATTTAGCAACAGTTCTTCTTGCAATTGGGTACCCTTTTTCTTTTAAAATGTTAGATAATTTCTCATCTGTTAAAGGTTTCTTTTTATTTTCTTCAGCGATTACTGTTTCTAATATTTTTTTTATTTCTTTGGTTGATACATCTTCTCCTTGATCATTTTTCATAGATTCAGAAAAGAATTCTTTAATTAATTTTGTGCCATAAGGTGTAGAAACATATTTACTGTTGGCAACTCTACTAACTGTAGAAATATCCATATTTATTTTGTCTGCAATATCTTTTAAAATCATTGGTTTTAACTTCCGCTCATCACCAGTTAAAAAATAATCGTATTGATAATGCATGATGGTATTCATAGTTACTAAAAGTGTTTGTTGACGCTGTTTTATAGCGTCAATAAACCATTTTGCGGCGTCTAACTTCTGTTTTATAAAAAATACTGCATCTTTTTGAGATTTACTTTTTGTAGTAGATTCTTTATACCCTTTTAGCATATTATTATACGCTCTAGAAACATGAAGTTCTGGAGCATTCCTAGAGTTTAGAGTTAAATCTAATTCGCCATCAATAATTTTAATAGAAAAGTCTGGAACAATTTGTTCAGCTATTTTATTATTACCAGCATAAGAACTTCCAGGTTTAGGATTTAATTTTGATATTTCTGTATTTACAGCTTTTAATTCTTCTTCAGTGATACTGAATTTTTCTTGTAATTTATTGTAATGCTTTTTTACAAAATGATCAAAAGCATTTTCTAAAATATCAATTGATAAACTTCTAATTTTATTTTTTTCTTTTGCTTTTAATTGAATGATTAAACATTCTTTTAAATCTCTAGCACCAACTCCAATTGGATCTAAAGTATGGACGGCTTTTTTGAGTATTTCTACAACTTTTTCTTCTGTTGTAAAAACGTTAGCTGTAAATGCTAAATCATCAACTAAATCTATGACCTCTCTTCTAATATAGCCACTATCGTCAATACTACCGACTAGAAATTCTGCAATTGCTCTCTCATCGTCATTAAAACTATAAGTATTTAATTGATTTTTTAAAGATTGATGAAAACTTGTTCCTGCTGCATATGGAATGCTTTTTTCGTCATCATCTACAGAGTAATTATTGGCTTGAGTTTTGTAATTTGGTATTTCATCGTCACTCAGGTATTCATCTATATTGATGTCCTCAGCTTCTATCTTTTCTGTTCCAGTATCATCGTATTCATCTGTTATAGCGTCTTCAAAGTTTTCTGGTTCATCTTTTCCTGTATCTAAAGCTGGGTTTTCTTCAATTTCTTGTTTCAATCGCTCTTCAAACGCTTGCGTAGGCAATTGAATTAACTTCATCAACTGGATTTGCTGAGGTGATAATTTTTGTAAGAGTTTGTATTGTAAACTTTGTTTTAGCATATTAACAAATATAAGGAATCATTAAAAATAAAAACGTCATTCTTAGAAGAATGACGTTGGTAAGTATTAAGTTTTATAAATTGCTTAAAAATCTGCATTTTGTGGTGTTCTTGGAAAAGGAATTACGTCTCTAATATTGTTCATTCCTGTTGCAAATTGCACCAATCTTTCAAACCCTAACCCAAATCCTGAATGCACAGCTGTACCAAATTTACGCAAATCTAAATACCACCATAATTCTTCTTCTGGAATATCTAAAGCTTTCATTTTTTCAACCAAAACGTCATAACGTTCCTCTCTTTGAGAGCCTCCAACAATTTCTCCAATTCCAGGAAATAGAACATCCATTGCTCTTACGGTTTTTCCATCATCATTCAAACGCATGTAGAATGCTTTAATGTTTGCAGGATAATCAAACAAAATTACGGGACATTTAAAGTGCTTTTCAACTAAAAAACGTTCATGTTCAGATTGTAAATCTGCACCCCATTCATTTATGGGAAACTGAAATTTCTTCTTTTTATTTGGTTTTGAATTTCTTAAAATATCTATAGCTTCTGTATATGAAACTCTCTTAAAATTATTATCAACTACAAATTTTAGTTTTTCTAACAAACTCATTTCACTTCGCTGAGCTTGTGGTTTACTCTTTTCTTCTTGGGTTAAACGTTGGTCTAAAAAAGCTAAATCATCTTTACATGTATTTAAAACATCATTAATTACAGATTTTATAAAATCTTCAGCCAAATCCATATTTCCAGATAAATCCATAAAAGCAACTTCGGGTTCTATCATCCAGAATTCAGCTAAATGGCGAGTAGTATTTGAATTTTCAGCTCTAAATGTTGGGCCAAAAGTATAGGCTTTACCTAAAGACATTGCAAAAGTTTCAGCTTCTAACTGGCCAGAAACGGTTAAATTAGTTTCTTTACCAAAAAAGTCTTTAGAATAGTCTATTTTTCCGTCCTCTGTTACTGGCGCCTTATTATCTTCAAAATTTGTAACTCTAAACATTTCTCCTGCGCCTTCTGCATCAGAGCCTGTAATAATAGGCGTGTTTACATAGTTAAATCCATTTTCTTGAAAATATTTATGAACCGCAAATGATAGTTTAGAACGTACTCTCATAACTGCACTAAACGTATTTGTTCGCATGCGTAAATGTGCATTTTCACGTAAAAATTCGAAACTATGTTTTTTAGGTTGAATAGGATACTCATCAGGATTGGAATCTCCAAGTATTTCAATTTCTGATACTTGAATTTCTACAGATTGCCCTCTTCCTTGGCTTTCCGCTAAAATACCTTTTAGAGCAATAGCTGCTCCTGTATTAATTCTTTTTAAAATTTCTTCTGGTGTATTTTCAAAATCGATAACACATTGAATGTTATTTATCGTAGATCCGTCATTTAAAGCAATAAAACGATTACTTCTAAAAGTTCTTACCCAACCTTTTAGTTGTATTTCTTGCAATAGTGGATTAGAGTTTAAAATTTCTGCAACATTTTTCTCTGCCATTTTTTGTTGTGTTTGATAAGTTATTGTAAAAATTTACTGAGCGGTAAATATACTTTTTTTTGAAGTAAAATTAAGAATGTTTTTTATTGCGAATTCTTATTTGATTAGAAAAATTTATATTTGAGAATATTTAAATTGATATGCAAAAAACAATTAGTTTTAAAAGAGTTCTGCAACAATTAAAAGCAGATTTTATTGGTAAAGATTCTCATAGAGGTATTACCTTAACTTATGCTTGGTTGGCAAATCAATTTGGTCATATTTCGTTAGGTTTTATTCCCTCTTATTTATTGTTTGCTTGTTTTAATTTAAGCGCGGTGAAATCTGCCATTTATGTTTCTTTATTTTGGTTTTTGTTTGAATTATATAATTTTTTAGGTCCATTATTAAGTAAAAAAGAAAAATATATTTTCAAACCTCAATGGATAAATTTGGGCTTTGATACATTTACAGATGTTTGTTTTTTTATTTTAGGAAGTATATTTTTTGTTTTGACAATAGTACGTTTTACGAACAAACTCCCATTAATCATTTTGGGAATTTTATTAGTTTACTTGTGCTTTGCTTCTAGATATTGGTTTGTTACTAAAATGTATCAATTTTATGCAAAATTTCCTTTTCAATTTCGGTTAAGTCAATGGGATTTTAAGATGAACACTAATGATAAATTAAAGGTTGATAATTTTTTAGAATCATCAATAAACGATGGGAATCAGTTATTAATTTATGGTGATTTTGGTTCTGGAAAAACTAGTTTAGGTGTTGGTATATTGAATGAATTGAGCATAAAAAATAATAGTTGTCTTTATAAAAGTGGGATTAAAATATTTAATTCTTTTTTTGATGATGAAGATGATATAAAAAGTTATGAATTATGGAATTGGAAAACTACTAATTTCCTAATGATTGATGATATCAATCCATCTAAACCAATAGAGGGGGAATTAATTTCACCACAAAAACTATTGAGTTTTATTGATACTCAAAAACTAGAAAACTCAAAAAATAGGGCATTATTAAAAAGTAAGAATATCATTTGGGTTTTGGGAAGCAAGCAAAATTTAGATAAAAGCTCTAAGGACGAATGGAAACAAATGCTATTAAAAATAGGTGTAACTAAGAATAGAATTTCTATAATAAATTTAGAAAATTAAGGTACTACAAAATATGGTTATCGTAAGCGAAACTAATTAAATGAGGCAAACTTTTAACATTAAATCTTTTATACAGAGGCAATATTCTTTTCTCTATTGCAGAAGGACTAACATTTAATTCTTGGGCAATTTCTTTAAAAGCAAAACCCTTAGAAGCTAAAACTAACGCTTCTTTTTCTTTTCTAGAAATACCTAGTTCATCAAATAATTGCGTGTTTAACGTATCTTCAAAATTTGAAATCTCTGGACCGTAAGCAGCATATTGCATAATATTTCCTAATTTTCTAGAATGTATTTTTTCAGAAATACCAATGATTTCTGAAATGTTGCCATTTGCAGACTTATAAACGCCTACTCTTGAGAATAATGGAATGATTTCTCCATTTTTATGTTTTTTTTCTACTTCAATAGTAAAGCTATATTTATTCAAATCATTTTTGATGTTTTTCAAAAATTGAAGTGCTTTATCGTTTAATTCATTTGAGAAATTATAATGCCTCTCTGAAGTAATACTTACTATTTTTAATAATGTAATTTCTTCGTTTTCGTATCCTAAAAGATCTTTCCAACCGTTTGCAAAAACAATTCTTTTTTTCTCGAACGAATAAATATACACTGCTTGACCAATAAATTGCGGCACTTTTTCTTTATACAAATCATAAATGGGATCGTCTTTGTCAAATGGAGTGTCTGAAACTCTTTCCCTTGTATATTTACCGATATGATTCTTCATAAAATCAAAATTAATAAAAACTGTGGAAAAACACAGTTGATTTTCATTTAATACTATCTTAATTTTGTTCTAAGCTATGTTAAATAAAACGGATAAAAAAATTGTTATGAAAAAGATTTAATTTCCTCCTTTAATGTTTATGATTAGAAAAACTCCAGCAAATTTTAATTTGGTGGAGTTTTTTTAAATCTCTTCTTTGGGAGGAATAATTTTAATTTTAGGTTCTTTAAATACTTTTTGGTTTGCTATCTTCTTTTCAAAGGTCAAAAGTAAAGAAGGTAATAAAAGTAAGTTGGAAACCATTGCTAATAATAGCGTTATAGAAACTAACCCACCTAAAGCAATTGTACCTCCAAAACTAGAAAGTGTAAATGTTAAAAAGCCAAAGAATAGTACAATTGAAGTATAGAACATACTTACACCAGTTTCTCTTAATGCAGCATAAACAGAAGGTTTTATCCGCCATTTGTTCGCAATTAATTCTTGCCTGTACTTTGCTAAAAAGTGAATAGTATCGTCAACAGAAATACCAAAAGCGATACTAAAAACTAAAATTGTAGATGGTTTTATTGGTATACCTAAGAATCCCATTAAACTTGCGGTAATTAGTAAAGGTAAAATATTTGGTAGCAAAGAAATAAGAATCATTTGCGGAGAACGAAACATCCAAGCCATAAATATCGCAATTAAAATAATCGCTAACGATAAAGAAAAAACAAGATTGGTAATTAAGTAATTAGTTCCTTTTATAAAGACCAATGCTTTTCCTGTAATAGACACATTAAATTTTTCTATTGGAAAATTTTTACTAATTACACCCTTTAAACGTTCTTGAATAATATCCATTTTATCGGTACCAATATCTTTCATAAAGGTTGTTATTCTTGCATAACGTCCTGTAGAGTCTACAAAACTTTTTAGCATTCCTGCATCACTGTTGGAGTTCTTTGTATAAGAAAAAATATAGCTTTGTTCTTGATTTGTAGGTAATTGATAATATTTAGGATTTCCTTTGTAGTATGCTTGCTTAGAGTATTTTACTAAATTTGTAACTGAAATGGGTTTTGATAATTCTGGAAAAGATTCGATAGTTTCATTAATTTTCTCCATCTTCTTTAAGACAGAAAGTTTCATAACACCTTTTTCTTTTTTAGTATCAATTAATATTTCTAAAGGCATAATACCACCAAATTCTTTTTCAAAAAATTTAATATCTTTATAAAATGCTTTGCTTTTGGGCATGTCTTCTATAAGGCTTCCAGAAACTTTGATTTTATAAACACCAACTATTCCTAAAATAATAATAATAACAGTTGTAATATAGATGGAAATTCTTCTATCTCTAACTGCTTTCTCCATCCAATCTACTACATTTTCAATCCATTTTCTTTCAAGATGGTTTAAGTGCTTCTTTTGAGGAAGAGGCATAAAACTATAAATAATTGGTATGATTAACAAAGCTAAAATAAAGATGCTGATAATGTTTACAGAGGCTAAAATTCCAAATTCTCTAAGTAAGTTGCTCTTTACAAAAACAAAGGTTGCAAAACCAGATGCAGTTGTAATGTTTGTCATTAAAGTAGCATTTCCTATTTTGGTAATTACGCGCTGTAACGCCTTAGCTTGTTGACCGTGCTTTTTTATTTCTTGCTGATATTTATTAATTAAGAAAACAGCATTAGGAACACCAATTACAATAATTAAAGGAGGAATTAAAGCTGATAAAACTGTAATTTCATACCTAAACCAGCCAATAAATCCAAATGCCCAAACAACTCCAATCATAACAACAAGCAGTGTTATAAAAGTTGCTCTAAAAGACCTAAAAAATAAAAAGAAAATTATGGCTGTAATTAATAGTGCTCCTAAAACAAAAATTCCTATTTCATTTTGAATGTTTTGAGCATTTAATGTTCTTATATAAGGCATTCCAGAGATACGAACATCTAAGTTGTTTTCTTTCTCAAATTTTTCTATAATTGGTATTAAAGTTTTGAAAATAAAATCCCTACGAACAGCGGTGTTTATAATTTCCTTTTTAATATAAATAGCAGTTTGTAAAGTACCCGTTTCTTTATTAAAAAGTAGATTATCGTAAAAAGGGAGCTTTTTAAAAAGCTGATTTTTTATAGCTAAAACTTCATCTGAAGATTTTGGAGGATTTTTATATAATGGCTCGAGTATAAATTTTCTTTTTTTACGATCAGCTTTTAACTTTTGAACATCTTGGATTGAAAGTGTAAAGTCAATTTCATCTAAATCATTAAATTCATCTACTAAATTGTTCCAAGCATTAAATTTTTCTGGGATAAAAACAGTGGAATCTTTTATACCTAAAATAACGAGATTCCCTTCTTCACCAAAAATTTCTAAAAACTTATTGTATTCTAAGTTTGCTTCGTGATTTTCAGGAAGAAGATTGGCTTCAGTGTACGAAAACTTCATATGCTTCATTTGTGAAGCCAGCAAACCTGTTACTATTGCAATACCTAGTAAAACCAAGTAGCGGTTTCTTAATATAACACTAGCAACTTTAGTCCAGAAATTCATTAAAAAAATTATTAAAAGGTAATTTAAATGTTGTAATCTATTGAAGTACAAAAGAGTGTTGTTAGACACTCTTTTTATTCAGTTATTATTTTTTAAACAGTCATAATCTCTTTTTCCTTTATAGAGAGAATATCATCTATTTTTTTTACAAATCTATTGGTTAAAGTTTGTACATCGTCTTCAGAATTTTTTTTCAAATCGTCAGAAACATCTGTTTTTTTAATTTCATTATTTGCATCTTTCCTTGCATTTCTCACTCCAACTTTAGCATGTTCAGCTTCAGCTTTGGCTTGTTTTGCCAAACCTTTTCTGCGCTCTTCTGTTAGTGGTGGCACATTTATCATAATAACATCGCCATTATTCATAGGGTTTAAACCTAAATTAGCAATTTGAATTGCTTTTTCAATGGGTTGTAACATGTTTTTTTCCCAGGGTTGAATGCTCAGTGTTCTTGCATCTGGTGTGTTAACATTTGCAACTTGTCCTAACGGAGTTTGTGAGCCATAATAATCAACCATCACAGTAGTAAGCATCGCAGGAGAGGCCTTACCAGCTCTTATACTTCGTAATTCTTTTTCTAAATGCGCAGTGGCATTATCCATTGCTTCTTTAGCGCTATCTAAAATAAATTCAATTTCTTCGTTCATCTTTTTATATTTAAAGATTCATTTATAAAATATCAACAACAGTACCAATTTTTTCTCCTGAAACCAATTTTATAAGGTTTCCGTTCTTATTCATATCAAATATGATGATTGGTAATTTATTTTCTTCACTTAAAGTAAATGCGGTCATATCCATAACTTTAAGTCCTTTTTTAATAACATCTTTAAAAGTTATATTATCAAATTTTATAGCATTTTTATCCTTTTCAGGATCTGAGTTGTAAACGCCATCTACTCTTGTGCCTTTTAGTATGGCATCAGCATTAATTTCAATAGCTCTTAAAACAGCGGCAGTGTCTGTCGTAAAATAAGGGTTTCCAGTTCCTGCACCAAATATAACTACTCGTCCTTTTTCTAAATGACGAATTGCTTTTCTTTTAATATATGGTTCTGCAACTTCTTTAATTTCAAGTGCTGTTTGTAAACGAGTGTGAATATCTTCATCTTCTAAAGCACTCTGCAATGCTAAACCGTTTATACAGGTTGCTAACATGCCCATATGATCACCTTGAACGCGATCCATTCCATTACTAGCACCGGCAACACCTCTAAAAATATTTCCGCCACCAATAACAATAGCAACCTCAATACCTTTGTTTACTACTACTTTAATTTCTTTTGCATATTCAGCAAGTCGTTTGGGATCTATACCATATTGTCTTTCGCCCATTAAAGCTTCACCACTTAATTTTAAAAGAATTCTTTTGTACTGCATTTTTCTTTGGTAGTTTAAAAATATCCCAAAAAATGGGAATTTGAGTTGTGCAAAATTAAGTATTTTTTTTATTTCTCATCAAATGCCTGCTATAGTTTTAGTTTTTAATTCTTTATGGAAATTCAAAATGAAACGAAAATACTGAAATTGAAGTATTTAAAGACTTGTAAAGTCAATTTAATTGATTAATTTTGCACTCGATTTTTTTAAGAAATACATTAATAAGAGATGAATATTACAAAAGAGAGCGTAGATGCATTGAATGCAGTTGTAAAAGTAGATATTGTTGCTGATGATTATCAAGCTAAAGTAACGGAGGTGTTAACTGATTACAGAAAAAAAGCTGACATTCCAGGATTTAGAAAAGGTCATGTGCCAATGGGAATGGTTAAAAAGCAGTATGGTAAATCTGTAATGATTGATGAGGTAAACAAACTATTGCAAGATTCTTTAAATAAATTTATAACTGAAGAAAAATTAGATATTTTAGGAAATCCTTTACCAAGAGTTCAGGAAGATTTCAATTGGGATGCAGAAACTTTTTCTTTTGAGTTTGAACTAGGTTTAGCTCCAGAATTTGAAATTGATTTATCAGCAAAAAATAAAATTAAGCAGTACAATATTGTTGCAACTGAGAAGTTGATTGATGAAGAAGTAAAAAATATTCAGAGTCGTTACGGAAAGATGTCTTCTTTAGATGAAGCAACTGAGCACTCAAACGTTACTGGTACTTTTGTAAATGAAGAAAAAGGAATTAATAAAAAATCTACCTTTTTAGTTAATGATTTAAAAGGGAAGAAGAACGAAAAGAAAGTTATTGGTGCTAAAGTTGGAGATGTAATTGAGTTAGAAACAAAAAAATTATTTGAGGATGACCTTAAATTACAACAAATTTTAGGTGTTGCTAATGATGAAGCAGGAGATTTAGACATTACAGTTTCTTTAACTGTAGAAGAAATTACAAAAACAGATCCTGCAGATTTAGATAAAGAACTTTTTGATAAATTATTTACTGACGGAAGTGTTTCTACCGTAACTGAATTAAGAGAAAAAATTAAGGAAGATGCAGAGAAGCAATTTTTACAACAAGGAGATCAACAATTACTTAATGCTATACAAGAGTATTTAATTGAAAACACAAAATTTGATTTACCTAAAGAATTCTTAGAAAAGTGGTTGCAAACTGCTGGCGAAAAAGAATTATCCGCTGAAGAAGCTGCTGTAGAATATGAAAAATCTGAAAAAGGATTACGTTATCAATTAATCGAAGGTAAGATTATGAAAGATAATGATATCAAAGTAGATTATGCTGATTTAACGGAATACGCAAAAGGATTTATTAAAACTCAAATGGCTCAATTTGGTAATTTGAATCCTGAAGAAGAAGAGCTAAATAATATAGCTGGAAGAATTTTACAAAATCAAGAAGAAGCTCAAAAGTTACAATCTCAATTAATAGGTCAAAAATTACTGACTTTCTTCAAAGAGAAAATTAACTTTAAAACAAAAGAAGTTTCTTACGAAGATTTTATTAAAGAGGTTTACAAATAAACATTCTTAAATTATTAAAAGAAGACCTGAATTGAAATATTCAGGTTTTTTTAGCAAAAAACTGTAACAAAATATTAAGAGAATAGTTCTTATCTTTACATACTATAAAAATCTAAAGAATACAGATAATGGATTACGGAAAAGAGTTCGAAAAATATGCTACAAAACATCATGGAATTAGTAGCACTGCCTATACAAAAATAACAAGTAGTTTAACTCCATATATTATGGAAGAACGCCAGATGAATATTACACAAATGGATGTTTTTTCTCGTTTAATGATGGATAGAATTATCTTTTTAGGCACAGGAATTAATGATCAAGTAGCCAATATAATTCAAGCACAATTGTTGTTTTTAGAGAGTTTAGATGCGAATAAAGACATCTCTATTTACATCAATTCTCCAGGAGGAGGAGTTTATGCAGGTTTAGGGATTTATGATACAATGCAGTTTATAAAGCCAGATGTTGCTACAATTTGTACAGGTATGGCAGCTTCTATGGGAGCAGTTTTAATGTGTGCAGGAGAAAAAGGGAAACGATCTGCCTTACCACATTCAAGAATTATGATTCATCAACCTCTAGGAGGAGCGCAAGGTCAAGCTTCTGATATTGAAATTACGGCAAGAGAAATCTTAAAGTTGAAAGACGAATTGTATGCAATTATAGCTAATCATTCTGGTCAAACTATAGAAAAAGTGAATAATGATTCTGATAGAGATTATTGGATGAAAGCAGATGAAGCTAAAAAATATGGTATGATTGATGAAATTTTAACCAGAAAATAGAGGTGAAAAAAAGATAACCCTCAATCAAAAAGCTTAAACTAATGTCTAAAGAAGAAAATTTAGAGTGTTCCTTTTGTGGAAGAAAGAAAGCAGAAACAGATTTGCTTATTGCTGGTATGGATGCTCATATTTGTGATAAATGTATAGAGCAAGCGTATGGAATTGTACAAGAAGAAATTTCTGAAGTTAAATCGGGGAACCTTAATAAAGATTTAATTTTAAAGAAGCCGGCAGAAATAAAGGACTTTTTAGATCAATATATTATTGGACAAAATGAAACTAAAAGAGCAATGGCGGTTGCAGTCTATAATCACTACAAAAGGTTATTGCAAAAAAATAATGATGACGATATAGAAATTGAAAAATCAAACATTGTTTTAGTTGGTGAAACAGGAACTGGAAAAACATTAGTGGCAAGAACTATAGCAAAAATGTTAAACGTTCCGTTTTCTATTGTAGATGCAACAGTTTTAACACAAGCAGGTTATGTTGGAGAGGATGTGGAGAGTATTCTTAGTCGTCTTTTACAAGCTGCAGATTATGATGTAGAAAAGGCACAAAGAGGAATTGTTTTTATTGATGAAATAGATAAAATAGCTAGAAAAGGAGATAACCCGTCTATAACCAGAGATGTTTCTGGAGAAGGAGTGCAACAAGCTTTGTTAAAATTATTAGAAGGAGCAGTTGTAAATGTAGCACCTAAAGGTGGAAGAAAACATCCGGAGCAAAAATTTATAGAGGTAAATACCAAAGATATTTTATTCATAGCAGGTGGTGCTTTTTCTGGAATAGACAGATTAATTAGTAAGCGTTTAAATAGACAAGCTGTCGGTTTTGGAGCATCTTTAGAAGATGATAAAATTAATGAAGAAAATTTATTACAGTATATTACGCCATTAGATTTAAAATCTTTTGGATTGATTCCTGAAATTATAGGTCGTTTACCTGTTCTAAGTTATATGAATCCGTTAGATGCTAAAACTTTACGAGCAATTTTAACGGAGCCTAAAAATGCTATAATTAAACAATATGCAAAATTGTTTAGTATGGACAAAGTAGATTTCACAATTGATGAACAAGCCTTAAATTATATTGTAGAGAAAGCAGTAGAATACAAATTAGGAGCAAGAGGTTTACGCTCTTTATGTGAAGCTATTTTTACAGATGCTATGTTTGATTTACCTAGTTCTGATGAAAAAGAATTTAATGTAACAAAAGAGTATGCAGAAGCTAAACTTTCAAATAGCACTCTAAAGAAGTTGAGAGCTGCTTCTTAAAGAATAGTTTTAAAAATTATAAAACCTCACTATTATGTTAGTGAGGTTTTTTGTTTTTAGAAATATGTAATTGTTATATTTGTTTTACTTTCCAATTAAATAACAAATGATATCTAGAAGTACTATAGACCGCGTTTTTGAATCTGCAAGAGTAGAGGAGGTTATTGGTGAATTTGTACAACTAAAAAAAGCAGGAAGTAATTTTAAAGGTTTAAGCCCCTTTACAGATGAAAAATCTCCTTCTTTTATGGTTTCCCCTGTAAAACAAATTTGGAAAGATTTTTCAACTGGTAAAGGAGGAAATTCGGTTTCTTTTTTAATGGAACACGAACATTATACCTATCCAGAAGCTCTAAGATGGTTGGCCAAAAAGTACAATATAGAAATTGAGGAAACAGAACAAACTTCAGAAGAAAAAACGCAAATGAATGAGCGTGAAAGTATGTTTTTAGTTTCCAAATTTGCCAAAGATTATTTTCATAATATTATGTTGTCTTCCAATAAAGGAAAAGCTATCGGATTAAGTTATTTTAAAGAGCGTGGTTTTATAGACGGAACTATAAAAAAATTTGATTTAGGTTATTGTATTGATGAATGGGATAATTTTACAAAAGCAGCTTTAGCAAAAGGATATGACTTAAAATATTTAGCATCAACAGGCCTTACTATAGTTAAAGAAAATAAGCAATTTGATCGATTTAAAGGTAGAGTTATGTTTCCAATACACTCTATGTCTGGCCGTATTTTAGGTTTTGGAGGCCGTATTTTAACTAATGATAAAAAAGCTGCCAAATATTTAAATTCGCCAGAAAGTGATATCTATCACAAGAGTAAAATTCTCTACGGAATTTATCAGGCTAAAAAAGAAATTGCAAAACAGGATAATTGTTTTTTGGTTGAAGGTTACACGGACGTAATTTCTTTTCATCAATCAGGAATTGAAAATGTAGTTGCATCTTCTGGAACAGCACTAACCTCAGATCAAATTAGATTAGTAAATCGCTTAACAAAAAATATTACAGTTTTATTTGATGGAGATGCAGCAGGTATAAGAGCTTCTATTCGTGGAATAGATTTAATTTTAGAGCAAGGAATGAATGTTAAAGTGGTCCAATTTCCTGATGGAGAAGACCCCGACAGTTTTGCAAAATCTCATTCTGATGCAGAATTAAAGGAGTATTTAGAAAATTCTGCTCAAGATTTCATCAATTTTAAGGTATCACTTTTATTAAAAGACTCAGAAAATGATCCAATTAAAAAAGCAAGCGTAATTAGAGATATTGTTACTAGTATTTCTAAAATTCCAGATTCAATTCAAAGAGAAGTATATGTGCAAGAATGTTCTAGAATAATGGAAATTTCTGAGCGGGTTTTGTTTAGTGAGCTTGCGCAATTAGTAAAGAAGAATCTTCAAGAAAAAAGTAAGATAAATAAACAAAAAGTACAACAACAAAATAGGATACAACAAGACCCAAATGAACCACCTCCAGAATATTTTATGGAACAAGATCAAGCTAAAATGGATTTGGTAAAAGGTGGGGTATTAGCAACTGAAAAGATAAATCAGTTATCTATACTTGAAAATGAAATTATCAGAATTCTTTTGTTATATGGTAATGAAGAAATTGATTTTGTTGAAGAGATTATAAATATTGATGAAGATGGCAAAGAAAGTTTAACTACAAGAAAGTATCAAAATACAGTTTCTGAAGAAATTTACATGCACTTACATGATGACGAAATTGAATTCTCCAACACTATTTTCCAAGAAATTTATAATGAAATTATTCATCAATTAAATCAATTAGAAAAGTTAGATTTAGATGGTTTAATCAATCATAAGAAACCTGAAATAGCAAATAAAGTAACTTCTATTCTAATGGATGAAGAAAAACATCAGTTAAGTAATTGGGAGGGGCAAAATATTTTTGTAACAAGTGCACTAGAAGTATTAAATAAGGCAGTTAATGATGCTGTATTTAATTTAAGAAGAATTTTAATAGGAGAAAAAATTGAAGAATTAATGAAAGAAGCTTCAGTAGATGCTTCAAAATTTATCGATTTAGAAGTTATAAGAAATTATACGAACCTAAAAATGAGGCTTTTTGAAAAATTAAACAGAGTAGTTTAATTGTTGTTTTATTGATTTTAACGATATTTAAATGTGATTTTGTTAAAAATTATAGCTTCTATTTGTAATTTCATGATATTCATTATATTTCTTAGAATTTAAACAAAATAAGTTAACTTTCAGAGGTTTATGTTTTTTTTACAAATAAGCAAATCAGGGTTTTTCCGCTTTGTTTTTTCAATTTTTTGATTATATTTGTTAAAAGAAAAATTGAAAAAAAGCTAAAAATGAAAAGAATTTTACAAATTTTAAAAATCTTTATAGTGGTACTGAGCCTTCCATTTGAAATATCTAAAGGATCTAAAAGAAGAACCCAACAACGGATAAAAAAGATGATGATTGCTGCCAATCTTTTGTAGAAAATTTTCTAAAATATCATTTAGAAATATTATACTAAGTTTTAAATTTCTGTAAAATCAAATCTAGCATAGTTTAAGCTTGGTTTCGATTTGTAAATTGATACTTAGACTCTTAAAATCACTTTAAATTTGTAGGTATTTCGCAAATAGGAATAGGTAGCATTTTGTGTTTGTTTGTGGTATTTAGTCTACTGTAAATTTTGAACACTTCTTGCTCTCTTCCAGAGAAATCAACCTCAGTTTTACCATGATCTTGCATTTTCATGGCCCATTCTAACTCATCGTAAGAAGCGCCAATTTGATCTTCATCAGTGCGGCTATCTCCAAACAAACCATCCGTAGGTTCAGCTATTTGAATAGAATTGGGTACTTTTAAATAGGCAGCCAAAGCATATACTTCAGATTTCATTAAATCTGCAATCGGACTTAAATCTACACCCCCATCACCATATTTGGTGTAAAAACCTACACCAAAATCTTCTACTTTATTACCAGTACCAGCAACTAAGGCGCTATTAATTCCAGCCAAATAGTATAAAGTTGTCATTCTCAAACGCGCTCTAGTATTTGCTAAGGATAAATCCACTTTAGTTTGGTCATCAATTGTAGGCACTTCATTTTTAAAATCCTCAAATGTAGAAGTCAAGTTTACTTTTGTTTCCAAAACATTGTCAAACTTATCCTTTAATTGAGCAATATGTTCTTTTGCTCTAGAAACTTGACTTTCTGCTTGATGAATTGGCATTTCTACGCATAAAGTAGGAAAACCTGTTTTTGCACATAATGTTGAGGTTAGTGCGGAATCAATTCCGCCAGAAACACCAACTACAAAACCTTTCACACCTGCATTTGTTGCGTAATCTTTTAGCCAATTGATAATATATTCAGATACTTTTTCGGTGTTCATTGATAAACTATTTTAGTATTTTTATCGTTCTTTAATTGAGATACTAAGATACAAATAATATGAGATTTTTTTTTGTGGGATTAATAGTTTTATGTTGTTTTTTTTCTTGTTCTGATAAAAAAAAGCATCAAATAGACGTATCCAATATAACATCAGATTTTACAGTAAAAAGATATGATGTAGATTTCTACAATGCAACCTCAAAATCCTTACCCAAAGTAAAAGATAAATATTCATATTTATTTCCTAAAGAATTTTCAGATAGTTTGTCTTTAGCAAAAATCGAAGACAAGCAAGAACAAGAATTATTTGCTGAAACTCAAAAAATTTATAAAGATTTTTCATCAATAGAGGAACAATTAAAATTACTTTATAAACATGTTAAATACTATAATCAGAACTTTAATCCTCCGGATGTTGTAACAATTTTGTCAAACATAGATTATGAAAGTAGAGTCATTTATGCTGATAGTTTACTTTTGATTTCTTTGGATGTTTACTTAGGTAAAAAGCATCCATTTTATGGAGATTATCCAAAATACATCAAAGAAAATAATACTAAAGAACATATAATAGTAGATGTTGCAAATGCTTTTGTTAATGCACAAATTTTACCCTTAAACAAAAGACGTTTTCTTGATAAAATGATTTATGAGGGGAAAAAAATGTATATGCTTGATAGGTATTTACCATTGCAATCAGAAAAAGAGAAATCAGGATTTTCTGTAGATAAATTAAATTGGGCAATAGAAAATGAAGAACAAGTTTGGAGGTATTTTATTGATAAAAAATTATTATTTAGCACAGATACAAAACTTAACAAAAGATTTTTAGAGAGCGCGCCTTTTTCAAAGTTTTATATGGAACAAGATAATTTATCTCCAGGAAAAATTGGAGTTTGGATTGGATGGAAAATTGTGAATTCTTTTATGGAAAATAATGATGTATCTTTGCAAAAATTATTAAAGATAGACGAAGAAATTATCTTTAAAAAATCAAAATACAAACCTAAAAAGTAATGGCTGTAATACATAATTCTGAAGTTAAATTTAATATTGGGTTAGATGAAAATAAAATTCCAGAAGATATTTCTTGGTATGCTCAAGATGGCGGAATAACTAATGAATCTTCTAAAGCGGTAATGATTTCTGTTTGGGATCATAAAAAAAAGGATACTTTACGTATGGATTTATGGACAAAAGACATGCCCGTAGATGAAATGAAACAATTTTATCATCAAACCTTAGTGTCTATGGCAGATTCTTTTGAACGGGCTACAGATGATCAAAAGATGAGTGCAACAATGCGCGATTTTTGTGATTATTTCGCAGAAAAGTTAGATTTAAAAAAATAAGTTTAAGCTCTTTTTATTTGATTTATGATTTCGGTATAATCTGCTGAATTATTTACGAAATCTAACTCAGACACATCTATAATTAAAACATTAAGGTCTAGTTGGGTGCTAATAAAATTTTTATAGCCATCGTGAATCTTTTGTAGATAACTAGCTTCAATGTTTTGTTCATAATCTCTGCCTCGTTTTTTGATGTTTTCTAGGAGGCGTTCTGAATTTTGGTATAAATACACATACAAATCGGGTTTTGTGATCTCTTTATACATGATATCAAACATTTTTCTGTACAATAAATATTCGTCTTTCTGCAAAGTAACTTGGGCAAAAATCAAAGATTTGAAGATGTAATAATCAGAAACTACAAGGTTTTTAAATAAATCTAATTGTGCCAAATCATCCGATAATTGTTGATATCTATCTGCTAAAAAACTCATCTCTAGAGGAAATGCAAATCGTTCTTTATCCTCATAGAATTTTGGTAAAAAAGGATTATCAGCAAAACGTTCTAAAACCATTTTTGCATTAAAATCATCAGATATCATTTTAGACAACGATGTTTTTCCAGCGCCAATATTTCCTTCTATAGCAATATAATTATACCTTTCTGTTATTGGAGTTGGTTTTTTAAGCTTTTTATCTATAATTGATATATTGGAGGTATCCTCACAATTTTTTAAACAAATAAAAAGTTGTTTTTTTTCAATAGGATGTATAATGTTAGGTGCAATTTCAACTAGTGGAACCATCACAAATTTACGTTCTAACATTTTAGGATGTGGCACAGTTAAATTGGGTGAAAAAATGATTTCTCCATTAAATAATATTATATCAATATCAATAATTCTATCAACATAACCAATAGTATTACTTCTTCCCCTGCCTAATGTAGTTTCTATCTCTAAAAGAACTGTCATTAACTTTTCTGGTTGAAGAACAGTTTTAACTTCTAAACATATATTATAAAAATCGTTGCTATTAAAACCCCAAGAAGGTGTTTTATAGATTTTGGAAATTTTCAGAATTAAACCAACGTTATCAGCAATATAATGAATTGCATTTTGTAAGTTTTCAAGTTTATTTCCTTGGTTTGTGCCTATTGATAAATAAGTTGTTTTTTGAATTTTCATTTAGAGAAACAAAGAAACAAAAAAGCATAAAAAAATCGCCAAAATTAATTGGCGATTTATAAACATTATGAAAAGAATCTTAATTTAGTATCATATAAATTTATTCCTCTTTTCTTGGTTCTCTAGGTTTTCTATCATCGCGTCTGCGATTATCTCTACTTCTATTATCTCTACCTTTATTGTCTCTGTTACGATTATTGTCTCTTGGAGGTCTTGCAACATAACCTTCTGGTTTAGGTAAAATTGCTTTTCTAGAAACTTTCTCTTTACGCGTTCTTGGATCTATACCAAAATATTTTACATCTAAAATATCACCCATTTTAACTACATCAGAAACGTTATCTGTGCGTTCCCAAGCCAATTCGCTAACA
>Ga0206127_1000211_pt1 | contig 75017 bp, 78 predicted proteins | sample Helgoland_Spring_6_FD_148646 | JGI IMG/M metagenome (GOLD analysis project Ga0206127, IMG submission 148646) | Pelagic subsurface seawater microbial communities from Kabeltonne, Helgoland, North Sea - Helgoland_Spring_Bloom_20160419_1 | ecosystem: Environmental > Aquatic > Marine > Epipelagic ...
AAAAACCATCCAGTTTCTACTGACTTACAGTAGTGCAACAGCTAGCGTTTCGCTAGAAAATCAACTAAAGGAGTTAGAATTTCTCTATCAGAATTAAAAAAGCCCGCTCTAAGCGGGCTTTTTTAATATTTAGTTCGCGACATCGGAGAAAAATTTGAGCCGTAATAACTGTAATTCATTTTCATCATAGTCGTCACCAAACTCCTCAAGTAATTCTGTCATAGAGCCGCTTTCACATTCTTCTGTAAGGAAGTCAAATACCTCTTCAATGCTGTCTTCATCCATAATATCTTCTAGGTAATAGTCGATATTGATTTTCGTGCCGCTTTGAACAATGCGGTCCATTTCAACAATTAGATCCTGCATTTTTAGTCCCTTTGAGCTTGCGATATCTTCCAGGGGTAGTTTGCGGTCCGTACTTTGAATGATATAGACCTTTAGTACACTTTTATTAGCAACACTTTTGAAAACCATATCCTGAGGACGATCAATATCATTTTCCTCGACATAGACTGCTATGGCTTCTGCAATGGGTGTGCCGTATTTTTTGGCTTTACCTTCGCCCACACCTTGAACATTTTTCAATTCATCCAGAGTACAAGGATAGATGGTCGCCATTTCGCTCAAAGAATTTTCTGCAAATACTGCATACGGTGGTACCCCTTTTGATTGCGCGATCTTTTTTCTTAAGTCCTTGAGAATTCCAAACAGTGTGTCGTCCATAGCAACTACTTTTTTAGTGTCGTTCACGCCACTATTGAGTTGCTGATAGTTTAACTCTTTACGCACTCTAAAGGCCTTAGGAAGTTTTCCCGCGTTTCCTTTCTCTGTAACGTGCACTGTACCGTAGGTTTCGATATTCTTCTCGAGGTAACGACGGATAATTCCTTGTCGTATCACTGCACGAAGGTGACTTTCCGTTTTATCTTTTTGGATTGCCCAGGTTTTGAGCGTCTCTGCATCGTTTTGAGCCAATATAGCAGTCTTATTTCCACGGAGTATATTAATAACTTCCGATGTTTTGAATTTTCCGTGCGTTTCGTTTACACAGGCGATTGTATCAAGAAGCTCTGCACTAGCATCTACTTTCTCGCGTGGATGCCGGCAGTTATCACACATCTTATCGCAATCGTCTTCGTGAAACTCTTCTCCAAAATAATGTAAGAGTACACGACGGCGACATGTAGCCGCTTCAGCATAACCGGTAGCTTCTTCGAGTAATTGACGCCCAATCTCTTGCTCACTAACCGGTTTTTTACTCAAAAACTTCTGTAGGCGCTCGATGTCTTTAATATCAAAATAGGTGATACACTTTCCTTCACCGCCATCGCGACCGGCACGCCCCGTCTCTTGGTAGTAACTCTCTAAGCTCTTAGGCATATCGTAGTGCAGTACGTAACGAACGTCGGGTTTATCGATTCCCATACCAAAGGCAATGGTGGCTACGATTACGTCACAGTCTTCGTTCAAAAAGGCATCCTGATGCTTGATTCGTTTCGCGCCTTCTAAACCTGCATGATAGGGGAGCGCATTGATGCCGTTAATCTGCAATTGTGCTGCAAGATCCTCGACTTTTTGACGGGATAAACAATAAACAATGGCGCTTTTTCCAATATTCTGACTGAGTAGCTTAATAATGTCGTGGTCGATATCTCGCTTAGGTCGTACCTCGTAATACAGGTTAGGTCGGTTAAAACTGGAAAGGAAGATGTTCGGCTCTTCCATTCCCATGGTCTTGATAATGTCGGCTTGCACTTTAGGTGTAGCCGTTGCAGTGAGTGCGATGACCGGTTTACGGCCCAATTCTTTTACACTTTGTTTAATGGTTCTATAGTCCGGTCTGAAATCATGCCCCCATTCTGAAATGCAATGCGCCTCATCGATAGCGAAAAAACTGATTTCGATTTCTTTCAGCAATTCGATATTACTGGTCTTGTTTAGCGATTCCGGAGCGACGTAAAGAAGTTTAGTCAGGCCGGCGCGCAGGTCGGAATGGACCTGTTCCATTTCCTTTTTTGTCAGAGAACTATTAAGTACGTGTGCAACGCTGTCTTTTTCAGAATGCCCGCGAATGGCATCCACTTGATTTTTCATTAATGCGATTAATGGGCTAACAACGATGGCTGTACCAGGGCTGGAAAGTGCCGGTAGCTGGTAGCACATACTTTTACCACCACCGGTTGGCATGATCACAAAAGTGTCTTTGCCGGCAGCGATACTCTCTATTATGGCCTGTTGATTTCCTTTGAATCCCGAAAAACCAAAATAGGTCTTTAAATGGTCTTCCCAATTCACCGACATAAGCGTGTGGTTTATTCCCTTTTAATATACGCCAATTTTCAGCGGATTGTGAAGGTACTACAGATTGTTTTTCGGATTTTTGGGCTTTGAAATAAACTATGAACACTGCCAGAACTAAAATTTCGATGAGTTTTCTAGAGCACCTTGGGGAGCTCCGGTGGCATTTAATGCGCAGTTCATTGGCTATTGTGCTGTTATCAATAGTGGCGTTCATGAATCGATCTATAGTTTTTGACCAGCTGATCTTCGGCCCCAAGCAACCGGATTTCCTGACCTATCGCTTTTTCTGTTGGTTATCTAGTTTCGTTGGTGGAGATGTGTTCTGTTTTGATGAGGTGCCATTTGAGCTTTTAAACATGCGCATGAGTGGACAGTTTCAAATGCATTTATGGGTGTCACTTGTCGCGGGTGCTATTGTGGCATTCCCATATGTTTTCTGGGAAATCTGGCGATTTGTTAAACCGGGTCTTCACGAAACGGAACGTAAAAGCAGTAGCGGTATCATTTTCTTTACAACTCTTCTATTTCTACTAGGTGTCTTGTTCGGTTATTACGTAATCGTTCCACTAAGTATTCAGTTCCTAGGTACGTACACGGTCAGCGCTGAAGTAGTGAACAGAATCGATTTAACCTCCTACATCAGTATGGTGAGCTCCATTACGTTAGCTACAGGAATTTTATTTCAACTACCTATAGTGGTCTATTTCTTAAGTAAATTGGGAATGGTTACCCCAGTGCTACTCAAACAATATCGCCGTCATGCCATCGTTGGTATATTGTTGTTGAGCGCGATTATTACACCGCCAGATCTCGCCTCGCAAATTTTAGTCACATTACCAGTGTTGCTATTGTATCAAATCAGCATCATGGTGAGCCGACGTATTGTAAAAAGAAAAGCCGCGCACTCTTGAAACTAGAAGCTAAAAATATCGTTAAAAAATACCGTTCGAGAACTGTCGTCAATGACGTGAGTTTTGAGGTTAATCAAGGCGAAATTGTTGGTTTGTTAGGTCCTAATGGAGCCGGTAAAACCACCAGCTTTTATACGGTTGTTGGCCTCATTCGTCCATACAGCGGTGAGGTTTTACTCGATGGACAGTCTATTCAGAAAATGCCCATGTTTAAGCGTGCACAGCTTGGGATAGGTTATTTAGCTCAGGAAGCTTCGGTTTTTCGGAAACTGAATGTTGAAGATAACATCAAAGGTGTACTTGAGATGACGAAGCTCTCGAAAGAAGCACAAGCGGATCGATTAGAAGAATTACTCGAAGAGTTTGGATTGGCGCATATACGAACGACCCGCGGCGATTTATTAAGTGGGGGAGAGCGCCGAAGAACAGAAATTGCTAGAGCGCTCGCCACAAAGCCTAAATTCATACTATTAGATGAGCCTTTTGCTGGAGTAGATCCCATCGCAGTCGAGGACATTCAAGGTATTGTTGCCGGGCTTAAAAAGAAAAACATTGGTATCTTAATAACTGATCATAATGTGCAAGAAACTTTGGCTATTACGGACCGAACCTACCTCATGTTTGAAGGTAAAATTCTAAAAAGTGGTACGGCAGAAGAATTGGCCGCTGATGAGCAGGTACGTCGCGTTTATCTGGGTCAGAACTTTGAGCTGAGGGCGCGTAAATAATTCACTATTCTTTTTGGTAATGGATCGCGCGGTATGCGTGGGTTTCTTCCTTTGTACGCCTCGAGCGTTGGCGCGAAGCGTTCAAGGGCTTTCGCATAAAGCAGAAGGTCGTATTGATTCATCGATGCCCAGATGTCGCGGTTGCTCACTGGTTTGCTGCCTCCTTTATTATGATGCTCTGCTTTCGTGTTTTTCCAATCCAACACTTCACCGAAGTAGGCAATGGATGCGCTGTAAAGTGCTGTGAAGCCAACGGCGTCGAGTCGGTCAAAATTGGCTAACGCCTTATTGAGCGCCTCAGAATCTTTCAAAAATTCTTTTTGGTTGAGGTAGCCGCTTAAGAAAGCAGTTTGTCGGTTGTTGCTTTGGACTAATTTTGTAAAGTCTTCCGGCGATTCGATACCTTCCATGAGCTTCGCATGCTTTTCATTCATGCGCTTGCTGTAATGATTGTAATGGCTGATGCTTCTTGCGATGGGCTCACGAAGCAGGGTGACTACAGTAGCGTCGGAATCGATAATGACCGGGCGCAATGGAAAATGACCATAGATGCATTTGATTTTCGGGTCAGCCAGTGCTTTTGCAAGGTTTTCGTCTAAATCTTGGTGCGAATAAATAGCAGCTCTTTCGGCTTCACTGTAATTGGATTCCAATAAAAGTCGCAAGGAAGTCCCTGCGGTTTTTGGGATGTGAATAAAAACGAGTTTCTTTGACTTAGACATAGGCTCGAAAATACGTGTTAAAAACCAAAATACAGGCACCCGTTTTTATTCTAGGCATGCACCGCAGTGGAACGACCATGGTAGCGCAAGCGCTGGCCTCTGCTGGGGTATATACGGGAGCCATATGTGATCATAACGCTGAACCCCTTTATGCGATCGATATCAATGAACGATTGCTTGAAGAGGCAAACGGGAATTGGTGGAACGTTCCTGCGGACGCGCCATTAGAAGCGGCTGTTCAATCGGGTCTCAGTGAGCTGCAAGCACGGGATCTTTATGCTGCGCATTTGAAAATTTCAACGGGAAGTTCGCTGCGTCAATGGTTACATTATGCAGGGCCTTGGATGGTTAAAGACCCACGTTTGAGTCTGACTTTACCTTGGTGGCTTGAGCGTTTTCCCAATGCTAAGGTGATTTGGGTATTACGCGATGAAGCAGCGGTGGTGGATTCACTGCTCCGTCGCCAGTCGCTTTCTTACGAAGCGCAAAGTGCATTAGATGCTGAAGGCGCCTTAGAATTGGCTCGTGCGTATACTACGAATGCAGCGAAGCTCCTTAAACGCTATGGCGTGGACTACCGTGCCGTTCATTATGAAGATTTAACCAGTAGTGATGAAGCTATTCAACGCAAGACGTGGTTTGGTTTGTACCAGTTTGCAAATGTCAAGCCGGGTCAAATGACAGGGTTTACTCGCCGTGGTAAAAAACAAGCGGAAGAATCAGTGCAAAAAAAGTCAACATATGTTTTGCCCACTGACGGGCCGTTGGTGAGTGTGATTGTACCGAATTATAACCATGCTGACTATTTAGACGAGCGCATCTCCACCATAGTGAATCAAACCTATCAAAACATTGAAGTGCTGCTCATGGACGACTGTTCATCCGATGAGAGTCGAAGTGTACTGGAAAAATGGGCTGCAAAGGACGATCGCTTGGAGGTGTTGTTTAACGAAAAGAATTCAGGGAGCCCTTTTGCACAATGGGCTCGGGGTTCCGCGTGGGCAAAAGGGAAATATTTATGGATTGCTGAAAGTGATGATGCGTGTGCATTGGATATGCTGGCATTGCATGTGGACGCCCTTGAGCGTAACGAAAAAGCGGTGATGGCCTACAGCCACAGTCATTTGGTGGACGAGGAAGGTGCGTTTTTACGCGATTTTAAAGAGGATTATGGATTTATATTTGGCGATGCTTCACGCTGGAAATCGGACTTTACGGTGCATGGCAAGGCAGAAGTTGCGGAAAGTATAATTTTTTCAAATACAGTGCCTAACGCGAGCGGAGTTTTGTTTCGAAAATCGGTTTTTGATCAGGTGGGTGCCCCTGAGACGAGTTGGCGATTGAACGGAGATTGGTTGTTTTATGCGCGGTTGTTGCAGCACGGTGAGTTACAGTTTTTTGCAACGGCTAGAAATTATTTTCGTTTTCACGAACGTACACAGCGTTCCAGAGCCATTGCCAGTTATACGGCCTTTGATGAGATTTTAGCGATGTACGACATCTTCGAACGTGAAGGTTGGACGGATCAGCAAACCTTGCAGTCTGCCCGTGCGCAAGTTGCCATGTGGTGGGCAGGTAATGTGTTTAGTATGAAATGGAGCTGGGAGGTATTGCGAAATAACGGGCGTTTGTTTCGGGTTTTTAGAATGTACCGTAGCGGATTGCTGATTTATTTAGTGAAGAGTGCGTTGATCAAATCGGCCGGTGGTATTGTTAAGACTTTGGGACTGAAGACGCCAGTGAAGAAATTGGCTGCTCGATTATTTCCAAAAACGTTTTTCCCCTACTAATGAATATTTCTGTCATCATACCGGCTTACAATGCTTCGGAGACCCTCGGTGAAGCTTTAATTTCTGTTGAGCAGCAGCACGTGCAACCGTTTGAGGTGGTTGTAGTGAACGACGGCTCCACGGATGCCACCGCAGATGTGATTCAATCTTTTATGGGCCGATTGCCTTTGGTTTGTGTGAATCAGACAAATGCGGGATTGGGTGCAGCGAGAAATGCGGGCATGCGCGCAGCGAAAGGCGATGCGTGGGCTTTTCTAGATGCGGATGATGTTTGGGGTTCTAATAAATTGGCCCATGCACGGGATTATCTGATACGCTTTCCAGACGTTCAGTGGTTTTACACGCCCATTTTCGAATGGAGTCCCGGAATGCACGGCTCAGGAATTCGCATGCGTGCTTGTCCTAAGATCCAAAATGTGGAAGATTTCTTGGCCTTCAATCCCATCGTGCCTAGCACGGTGGTGATGCGCTCTAAGGTGGCGTTTAGATGGGAGGAAGAGCGGGATATGCAAGAAGATGTTGGAGCTTATTTAGCGTTGTTCTCCAAGGGTGTGATGCCCATGAAGATTCCACATTGTACGACTAAATACAGATTGGATTTCGGAATGACGGCTGATGCCGAAGGACACGTAGAAAAGGTGATGCGCGCGGTGGAGAAGGCTAGGGAATTGGGACATATTAGCGATGCTCTATTTGCGCTTTACGAGGTCCGCAAGTCGTATGAGCTCGCCCGCACGTACAAGAAGCGCGGCGACCAAGCCAAGCAAAAGCATTGGAAGGAAGACGCGTTGCGCAAAGCCGATGGGGTGGAGGTGCCTGCTCGACTTAAGTGGCGGTTGCGGTTTTTAATCTAACCAATAGACGAGTCCGACGGTCAAGAAAGAGAACGGGTAGTCATTCAATCCTCTGGTCCAGCCCACTTGTGTTTGGCCGAAGGACAAATTATGGTTCCACTGCAGCTCCAACAGTCGCGGCCAATCCCCATCTTGAAAGTATCCAGTGAAAGTGCGGATTCGAGCACTAAAAATGGTTTGGTCCTTTTGTACCTGAACTCCCATATTTCCTAGAAAACCATCGTTCTGTGGATAATCGACCCACTGTGTTTGGTAGACTTGGAACCCGGCGTCCGTCGTCAATGTGGGAACCCAACTTCTTATTGATGAAAAGCTTTTTTGGTGCGAAAAGAAAAAGGCATAGCCTGGGGCATCGGTAAATCGCGCTTGAGGCAGCGGTCCGGCAGCCGTTTTGGTATGGAAGGTGAACCAAACCGCCTCACGATCTCTTTCCCAAAGCCGAGTGCTGATATCAATCAATATATCTCCAGCAATGATACCTTCGCTGTCCTCGTCTCGCGAGATGCGGTAGTCGCGAAGCTCGGTGGAGGTACGGTAATATTCGATACTCTGATGTGTGATGTGAATCTGTGTGTGGCCTCTGTCCCAGTGTAACTCGTTATGCAAGCTCAAGAAGCTGTCGTCCTCTATAAGGCTCATCTGTGAGCTGCTTTTGAAATAACTCATAGCCGAGCGTCGACCGGTGATGGCGCGCTGCAGGGTAGGAATAGGAATGGCATTCGGTCCTAGATACGCATGAGAATACTTCATGTAGTGCGTCCAAGGCGTCGCTCCGTCCCAATTATGTACTTGGTTCCACCAATCGAGTTGGGCCTGTGCGTTGAATGAAAACAGCACCAATACTATGAGCAGGACGCGACGCATTACTCTAGGTCGGTTTTAATTTTCTGGCGCAGGTAAATGAGATTGGCATTCTTTTCAGCCATGTGCTTGTACTTCTCCTCTGGGAGGTACAGCTTTTTCGCTTGCTCACTCTCCACTAGTATAGTTTCAAATCGCAAGGCAAAATTGTCCAATTTCTTTCTCAAATAAGGAACCAATTCCTTTTGCTCCTCATTGAAATAACCGAGTTGGATGTTATTATCTAGTGATATCTGCAGTGTGTTCTTATCAAGAATTTTAGGGACTTGCGCCGAAAGCAGCGTGCGTATGGCCGTTTTTACATGCCTTTGTTTGACATAGGTCGAAAGCGCATCAATCAATTCCTTCTCGTTGAATACACTTTGAGGACCTTCCTGTATCTGTGGAGCAGCCTGCACATCCGCCGATTCGGGTACAAAAGCGGGTGAATTATTTTCTTTTGAAAGATCGTTCAACGCCGCCATAAGTGATAGACCACCACTGTTAGGTGTCGCTGGCGGCGGAGTGGGCTTTTTCGATGTGATTGATATCGCCGGTGGTGGCGTTGAAGCTTCAGGAGGTGTAGTGTCAAACGCAGCTTCTGGACTCGCAACAGGCGGTTCATGGGCCGCGGTTTCCGGTAGCGCAGGTTCTTCAGGTAAATCGTCGGGAGTAGTGTTTTTCTCTACTACGGACTCTGAATCTGACGTAGCCATGGCCACATCTTTTGCCACGGTTGGAGTAGCAACGGCTTGAGGAGTGTTTTCCACTGGGAATGCTACTGGCACGGGCTTTGGTGCTGGTGCGGTTCGCTTTGGTATGACCGGCGGTAGAAAATCCTCGGTGGATTTAGGCGCTACGCTGGGTTGCGACTTTTTTTTTTCCTGCGAAATAAATTCGACCAATTTTAAGAGCCCCAGTTCCACTAATATCCGTGGTTGACTCGCCATTTTATATTGTCCGTCGAGTTCATTGAATACCTTCAATCCATGGAGTAAGAAGCGCGTAGAACTTGCCTTGCTTTGGCTGAGGTATTGTTCTCGTATGGACGGTCCCACTTCTAATAATTCTACAGTGCGGGGTTCTCGTGCAACCAATAAATCTCTGAAGTGCTTTGCTATTCCTACAACGAATTCATGTCCATTGAATCCTTTTTCCAAAACTTCATTGTAGAGTAGGAGTAAGTCTGGATAGTTCACCTCATTAGCCAGATTTATGGTACGGAAGAAGTAGTTGTAGTCCAGTATGTCGAGCACATTAACAACTTGCTCGTATGTCAATTCATTACCCGAAAAGCTAACCATTCGATCGAATAATGAAAGCGCATCACGTAAGGCGCCGTCCGCCTTTTCTGCAATCATGTGCAAGGCTTCAGGTTCTGCATTTACGCCCTCTTTTTCTGCAACGAATGCCAAATGACCTGCAATATCATCCACTGTTATACGCTTGAAGTCAAAAATTTGACAGCGGGATAAGATGGTTGGTATGATTTTGTGCTTTTCCGTGGTCGCCAAAATAAAGATGGCGTGCGCAGGCGGTTCCTCTAGCGTCTTTAGGAAGGCATTAAAGGCTTGCTGTGACAGCATGTGTACCTCATCAATAATGTATACCTTGAATTTGCCGGTTTGCGGTGCAAAGCGTACCTGATCAATAAGCCTGCGGATATCGTCTACAGAATTGTTTGAGGCGGCATCGAGCTCGAAAATATTGAGCGCTAATTCATCATCATTCAAATCGGCCCCGCCATTGATTACTTTTGCTAGGATTCGAGCGCAAGTGGTTTTACCAACACCTCGCGGACCACAAAATAACAAGGCTTGAGCTAAATGATCGTTGTCGACACTTTTAAGCAGTGTATCAGTTATATGCGACTGCCCCACGACGGCCTCAAAGGCCTGCGGGCGGTACTTTCTTGCTGATACGACAAATTGCTCCATAGCACAAATATAAGCGGTGATTTGGCCAATAGCTACAGGAATAAAAAAAGACCTGTAAACACGTTGCTAACATACCTTGTCCGAATGGGAAAAGTCTCGTACATTTGCACTCCTTAATTTTTTAAGTTTTATAATTATGAATCAATACGAAACCGTTTTCATTTTGAATCCCGTTTTATCTGAAGATCAGGTAAAGGAAGCGGTAGATAAGTACGTAGGCCTCATGAAAGAGAAGGGTGCGAGCATTATCAACAAAGAAAACTGGGGCCTCAAGAAGATGGCTTACCCAATCCAAAAGAAAAAGAGTGGTTTTTACCACTTTGTAGAATTTACAGCTCCTGGTGAAGCAATCGCTCCATTAGAAGTTGAATTCAAACGTGACGAGCGCATCATGCGTTTCTTGACCGTTAGAATGGACAAATACGGCATCGAATACGCGTCAAAGCGTCGTGCAAAAACTAACGCATAAAAAACTTAGACTATGGCATTTAAAGCAAAAGGTGATGTGCGTTACTTACAGCCCATCAACGTAGAAAGCGGCAATCAAAAGAAATACTGTCGTTTTAAGAAATCCGGTATTAAATACATCGACTACAAGGATCCAGATTACTTGTTGCGTTTTGTAAACCCACAAGGTAAAATCTTACCTCGTCGTTTGACCGGTACTTCATTGAAATACCAAAGAAAATTGTCTACAGCCATCAAACGTGCTCGTCACATTGCATTGATGCCTTACGTAGCTGATAACCTCAAATAATTCAGTACCATGGAAATCATTCTAAAGAAAGACGTAGAAAACTTAGGTTTTGCTGACGACGTGGTAACTGTAAAAGATGGTTACGGTCGCAACTTTTTAATTCCTCAAGGAATCGGAGTTTTAGCTACAGAAAGTGCAAAGAAGGTTTTGGCAGAAAACTTACGTCAACGTGCTCATAAAGAGGCAAAAGCAATTGCGGATGCAAAAGCGACTGCTGAGAAACTGGGTGCAGTTGAATTAAAAATGGCTGCAAAAACAGGTCAAGGCAACAAATTATTCGGTTCGATCACCAATGGTCACGTTGCTGACGCTCTTGGTAAAGATGGTGTGTCTTTGGACAAGAAATTCATCCAAATCGTGGGTGGTTCTGTTAAAGCATTAGGACACTACACTGCAAATGTTCGCCTTCACCGCGAGGTTGTTGTAGCATTTGAATTTGATGTCGTCGCTGAAGCTTAATTAGGTCACTATAGGCATAGAAAAGCCATTCCTGTCGGAATGGCTTTTTTTTTACCTTCTACATATGAAGAAAGAAGATCATTCAGTTTTTATTACGTTTTTAAATGTCGGTTTAGTAATCGGGTTGATCGTGGGGCTGCTTGCAGATAATATCGGACTTTGGTTACCCTTAGGCGTTGCTTTCGGCGCTGCGCTTGGCTATCAAAAGTTGGAAGAAAAATAGATTGAGGTTTGCGTTAGAACGCATGAGCGCATACTATGATTTATTCATGTCTTAAGGCATCTACTGGGTTTAGTGCCGCTGCTTTGCTTGCAGGATACCAACCCGCTAAGAGCCCAACGCCAACCGATAATATGAAAGCTACTGTAATCCAAGTCCATGGGATGAAAAATTCGCCATCTACCATATTTGCTACGACATTGCCGATAATTATACCGAACACTATTCCGGTCCAGCCCCCCAGCTGGGTAATGACCACAGCTTCTCCTAAGAATTGAGTGCTTATGCTTTTCTTAGTAGCGCCCAACGCTTTTCTGGTTCCAATCTCACGTGTTCGTTCGGTAACACTAACAAGCATAATATTCATCAACGCTATAGAAGCTCCAAGAAGTGTGATGATTCCAATTATAAATGCACCCGAAGTAACCATTCCAAGGTTGTCAATCAAGCTTTTTGCGATACTGTCACTGCGTATGATGAAGAAATTGTTTTCTTCTTTGGGCTTAAGCTTTCGAACACTGCGCATCAAGGCAGTACACTGTCCTTGTACAGCATCTAATAAATGTGCGCTTGGTGCATTTACACTGAGGGTATAATTGGGCCGGCCAGCTGTGAAGTTTGCCCGTGCATAGGTAATGGTAACCCAGGCTCCGCGATCTCCGGAGAACATCCCTGAATTTCCTTTTTCAGCAAGAACGCCTACGACCATATAGGGTTTACCGCGCATTTTTAACGTATTACCTACGGCAGAAGCTTCGCCAAAAAGGGTGGTTTTTGTTTCATTCCCTAAGATGACGTAATTCTTTCCGCGCTGCACGTCGTCCGTTGTGAAGTTTCGTCCTTCAGACAATTCAAATCCTCCCGTATACAAATAGTTCTCGTCTGCAGCGGTAACCATATTATTGGGGTTTGTGCTGATATTTCCGAAACTCAGTTGCTCTGCGCCCCCTGCGACATACGTGAGGCTCGTCCTGGCTCCAGCAAACGCCATTCGATCTTTAAATGATTTTGCCTGGCGGTAGGAGATGTTGGGATTCTGTCTCCGTTTTGAGCCGCCAGCGAAAAATCCGCCTTGCGAGTTTCTAAGGGTTAACGTATTTGCACCGAGGCTGGTGAAGTTACTTTCCAAACTCTGTTTAAGTGCATCGGTCGCGCTTAAAATGCCTACCAGTGCCATGATGCCAAACGAAATGATCAATGAAGTAAGCACCGTTCTCAGCGGTGACGCTTTGATAGCGGACCAGGATAAGGAGAGGGTCTCTGAAAAAGCTTTTGTCTTCATGGGCATAGCAGTGGGGTAACTCCAAATTTAGCAATTACTTTTACGCTATGGCGCAAAAGGATATATATACATTGGGGTTTTTGGCTGGTGGCTATAAAGCCGTCGCCCAATTCAAAGGAATTGATTTGACTCAATTTCCCGAACCGCCAGAAAAAAACAGGCCCCTTCATTCTTTGCTGGTTGGATGGGATGCTGCGGATTGGCAGGTCATGACGCCTTTGTTGACTTCTGGCAAGATGCCTCATCTAACGTCGTTGATGGAGGGCGGGGTACAGGCCCAATTGGCCACACTGGATCCGCCTATCTCGCCCATGCTTTGGAGCACCATTGCTACAGCACAATGGCCTTCTAAGCACGGTATCCATGGATTTACAGAGATAAAGAATGAGACGGTTAGAGCCGTTCGAGGCTCTTCAATACAAGTACCAACCTATTGGGATGTACTCGAAGAAAATGGCCTTTCATGCACTACAGTAGGTTGGTGGCCTTCGCATCCCGCGCCACAAAGTAAAGGTGGTGGGGTACGGATTTCTAACCTTGCTCCTGCAGAAGATGGGAATTGGCTCGATGAAGGCATCCGTCCTTCTTATTTGCAGCCCATAGCAAAGGCCTTATTACTGCAGCCCGAGGAGATTCCGGCGCAGGTCATTGCTTTGTTTTTTCCTGATCTTGAGTTAAGTAGTGAAGACGAAGTGGTACGGAGTGTGTTGAAAATCACAACGCATGCACTCAACGTACATACCCTTGCGACATTGGCATTAGCCTATGGAGATCAGGCGCATGCGAGTATATATTACGACGCATTAGATCATTACAAACACCTCGGTATGAAGTACCATCCTCCGCAGTTGCCAGGTGTGTCGGATGAAGCATTTGCTATGTACAAACATATCGTAACGGCTGCATACAGATTGCACGACCTTTTCCTTGATGTCCTTTTGGGGTTCACCAACGAAAAGACCACTACTTTTTTGATCAGTGATCACGGTTTTAAATCGGGAGACGAGCGCTGGGGCCAATTGCCGGATCATGCCGGTGCGCCCGCTTTAGAGCACCGCCATTTCGGCGTATTCTTAGCAAAGGGTGCTACGGTCAATACTGCTGCGTTGACCAGCGGCTTAACGCTTTTAGACATTGCACCTACGCTGCTGGCCGTTCACCAGTTGAAAGCCATTCCTGAGATGAAGGGGAGGGTAGCTCCTTGCATTAAATCTAAACTCAAGGCGTCGCGTGTGCCTGGTGTCACAGGAATTAGTGGGGAAGATCAAGAGTCTTTAATGCTTGAATCATCCATGCTTTCGGATTTGATTGCCATGGGATATCTTGATGCTCATGCAGCAGAAGTCACAGATCAACGCCTTTTAGAAAACAGTTATTACCTCGCGCGAAGTCTGCGCGCTGAAGGTAGACCTGAAGATGCTTGGCGAGAATTAACTACGCTAGGATTGAATAAAAATTCGCCCTTGCGTTATCTGCAGCTCGGTGCAGCATTGCTTGCAGAATCGAAGCAATTTAATGCATTGGGCGAGCTACTTAACTGGGTAGCTCAAGAGCAGCGGCAATCTGAGATTTGGTCGTATTACCGAGCTTTAGTTGCCTTGTCGAATAATGAAGAATGGATAGCACCCAATTTTTCTTCGCATACCATGGATGCATCTACCGCAATACTTTGGGGTAGATTCTTAGTGAAAGCGAATCTCTATAACACTTTATACGAATTGCTACAGCCTTTAGCAGAAGACCGACCCGATGTATTAAATCTTTGGCTTCGGTATTATTTGCACATTGAAAATTGGGATGAGGCCATACGTGTTGGACTTAAAAGCACTGAATTAGTTTTCCATCAGCCGTGGGTCCATGGTGCCTTGGCATGGCTTTTCTTTAAAACTGGGGATAACGATGCGGCTCGAACGGCGAAAGCTGTTCAGCAGGCATTACTTCCAGCGGAAAACGGAACAGCATTATTTGTCGTGACCGGCCCGCCTCGCAGCGGTACGTCTCTTGCCATGCAGCTGCTTCAGTCCTTAGGAATCGAGCCGATCACAGATGAAACGCGTAAGGCGGATAATTTCAACGCTGCCGGTTACTTTGAACATGAAAAAATCAAGAATTGGACATTTGATGTACAATGGCTGAAAGGTCATCGCGGACGATCGGTTAAAATCGTAGCGCCGTTACTCGTTAAGGCGCCGCTACCGGAAGGTCCAAAAGTAATCCTAGCCATGCGACGTGAAAGTCAAGCGCTTCTAAAAAGCCAGCGCCATATGATGGGTGTGGAATCGGCACCCTTGCAATGGGATGAATTGGATCGTTGGGAAAAAGCACACGACGAAATGGCTTTGCTATTTGCAATGGATGCGCATGCTACGGTTATCGAATTATGGTTCGAGGATCTCATGGAAGCTGAACAACAAGGTGCGGTATCGCCTCGATTAATGCAGTCATTGGCGGTTTTAACAAAAGTTTTGAAGAAAACCGTGGATATTTCCAATCTCAAAGGGGTCGTAAAGACACAGTTGCGACGCTTTTAGGTTTATATTTGCCCCCATGGAAAAATCGGATTCTAAACGTCTTAGTCAATATATGGCCACTGCTGCCGCTCTTCTTGGGAGCACAGCCGCACAAGCACAATATCAATACACAGATATTTCGGATACCACTATTGTGGACGGAATTTTTGAATTGGACCTCGACGGAGATACCATTGTAGATTTTACCATTGAACACATTTTAGGCGGTGGCCAATTAGGAAACGTAAATGCAGTGCTTCTGCACCCAGGAGACAGTATAGAAGGAAATCTTGCTATGGGCGCTGGCCAAAATGGCTTTAGCTATGTAGAAAAAGTACTTCCTGGAACTACCATAGATGCTTCACAGAGTTGGTCGGGTATCAATAGCGCTACAGATGCCGGATATATGGCTTTTCATGTAGACGGAGTGGCTTATCCCAACTCAAACTGGGCGGGTCCGCTGACCGATGGGTATTTAGGACTTCGTATTGTTAAAAATGATACTGCTTGTTATGGTTGGGCGCGAATCGATGTGGAGGATAGTGCCAAGAGTTTTACCATAAAAGATTGGAGTTTTAATCCAGCAATGGACAGTACGCATACGGCAGGATTTGAACTATTAGACATCATGGAAACCGTTTTGCGTTCAATGAAAGTCTCTCAAACCCAAGGATATTTGAACGTAACTTTGGAAAATCCACAAGGAATAAGCGTATTCGATGCTACGGGCAAATTAATTGCCGCATCGTCAAAAACAGCCCAAGCGCACCGCTTCAGCACGGAGCTTTGGTCTTCAGGTATGTATATCGTTCGAATTGAGGGCGACAACTGGTACCACAATCTTAAGGTTTGGATTCCTTAATTCTCAAATTCTGAGCATGTTTTTTAGGAAAATAAAGATTTTCTATCCGGATAATCTTTAATCTTTCAATGCCTGGCTCGACGGGTTGATTCTAACATAAAATCACCACTGAAAATCGCATTTTATGTGGTAAATTCGTGTCGAATTAATAGAAAAATCAGACTTCTATGACCTTTGATATCGATATGATCCGCGAGGTTTATAACCGTTACCCGGAGCGCGTTACTGCAGCTCGTAAGGCGGTGGGTAAACCATTGACCCTAGCAGAAAAGATTTTATATACCCACTTGTGGGAAGGAAATGCCACTGAAGCCTTTGGTAGAGGTGCGAGCTACGTTGATTTTGCGCCCGACCGTGTGGCCATGCAAGATGCAACTGCGCAGATGGCTTTGTTACAATTCATGCAGGCAGGGAAGGATAAAGTTGCAGTGCCGTCTACAGCACACGCAGATCACTTGATTCAAGCGCGCATTGGAGCAGATAAAGACCTTCAAGAGGGTATCAACAAGAACAATGAAGTATTCAATTTCTTGTCTTCAGTTTGTAATAAATACGGCATTGGTTTTTGGAAGCCAGGAGCAGGTATCATTCACCAGGTAGTTATAGAAAACTATGCCTTCCCAGGAGGTATGATGATTGGTACGGACAGCCATACTGTAAATGCGGGTGGTTTAGGTATGGTAGCTATCGGTGTTGGTGGTGCAGATGCCGTAGATGTGATGGCCGGTATGCCTTGGGAACTGAAATTTCCGAAACTTATCGGTGTAAAACTCACGGGTCGTTTAAACGGCTGGGCTGCGCCGAAGGATGTCATCTTAAAAGTAGCCGGTATCCTTACTGTTAAAGGAGGAACAGGAGCGATCGTCGAATATTTTGGCGAAGGTGCGGAGAGTATGAGTGCTACAGGTAAAGGAACCATCTGTAACATGGGCGCGGAGATTGGTGCAACCACTTCTACATTCGGCTACGATGACAGTATGCGTCGTTACCTAGCAGCTACCGGTCGTCAAGATGTTGTTGATGCTGCAGATGAAATAGCAGAACACTTAACCGGTGATGCAGAAGTTTATGCAAATCCGGAACAATACTTCGATCAAGTCATTGAGATCAATTTAGATGAGCTGACTCCACATTTGAATGGTCCATTTACTCCGGATCTAGCAACACCTGTTGCGGAAATGAAGAAAAAAGCTGCAGCCAACGACTGGCCAACGGATATTGAGTGGGCTTTGATTGGTTCATGTACCAACTCTTCCTACGAAGATTTGACTCGTGCTGCTTCCATCGTTGCTGACGCCGTTGGAAAGGGTATCAAGCCAAAGGCAATTTTAGGAATTAACCCGGGCTCTGAACAGGTTCGCTTCACTGCAGAGCGCGACGGTTTGATGGATACGTTCAACAAGCTAGAGGGAACGAGAATCTTTACCAACGCTTGTGGTCCATGTATCGGACAGTGGGCGCGTGAAGGAGCTGAGAAGCAAGAGAAAAATTCTATCGTTCACTCTTTCAATAGAAACTTTGCGAAGCGTGCTGATGGAAACCCAAACACGCATGCGTTTGTGACATCTCCTGAGATGGTTGCAGCCATTGCAATTTCTGGTAAGCTAGACTTTAACCCAATAACGGATGCACTAGTGAACGAAAATGGCGAAGTAGTTACATTAGCAGAGCCTACAGGTCAAGAGCTACCAAGTAAAGGATTCGCAGTAGAAGACAACGGGTATCAAGCACCTGCAGAAAACGGTTCAGGCATTAATGTTGTGGTCGCTTCAGATTCTCAGCGCTTGCAACTTCTCTCCCCGTTTACGCCATGGGACGGTCAAAACATAAATGGTGCAAAATTGCTCATCAAAGCCTTGGGCAAGTGTACTACAGATCACATTTCCATGGCAGGTCCATGGTTACGCTACCGCGGACACTTAGATAATATCTCTAATAACTGTTTGATTGGCGCAGTGAATGCCTATACTGAGGCTACCAATGCGGTTACGAATCAGCTTGATGGATCTGTCGATGAGGTTCCAAACGTAGCTCGTGAGTACAAAGCAGCGGATGTTCCAACCATTGTTGTGGGTGATCACAACTATGGAGAAGGTTCTTCTCGTGAGCATGCGGCAATGGAGCCACGTCATTTAGGCGTGCGTGCAGTGATAGTGAAGTCATTCGCTCGTATCCACGAAACAAACTTGAAGAAGCAGGGTATGTTGGGTCTGACTTTCGAAAACGAAGCAGACTACGATCTTATTCTAGCCGACGATACGTTCAACTTTACTGATCTTGCTGAATTTGCACCAGGTAAGCAGTTGACCTTAGAGGTTGTACATGCGGACGGTTCAGTGGATAACATTAAGTTAAACCACACCTACAACGCTCAGCAGATTGATTGGTTTAAGGCGGGTTCTGCATTGAACTTGATTAAGACGCAGAATAATGCATAAAGCGCAACGCTTTAAATAGGATTCAAATAAAAGCCCGGCGCATTTCAATGCGCCGGGCCTTTTTTATGGTATCTACCGCGGGGCGGTATTATTTCATGAGGTACCCCACTTTTAAACCAAAGTTCCAAACGTACGGTGCTAAGTCAGTACCTACACCCCCACTGAAACCATAATTAGAGTAATTATAATTGACTTGCTTAGTGGTAAAGCCGTAGCCAAATCCTGCAGAATATTCTACCATCAACTGTTCAGACAATACCAGCTGGTTACCGAATTCGAGCATCGCGGCTCCTGCGAAAGCCGTTTCACGGGTAGTTGGATACATAAACGTAACTGGATCAGGTGGATGATCGTAATCAATGCGGTCGTAATTAAAAGTCGTAATCATCAGGTTAGGTTTGATGTACGAACCTCTCATAATATGTCCATAGCGCATGCGTTGCATGTAGAAATTAGGACTTCTTTTGAATTTAAAACCGGTATAAAGGCCTGCTCCCATGGCACGTTCTGGATCATTCCAACCGTTTTGATTTTCATAACCCGCACCCACAAATAAGGCGCCTGCTTCCCAAGAGCTTGATGGATTAATGGCCTCCTCGTATACAACGAACATGTAATTTTGACTGATAGCGCCAATATCTATCTTAATACCATGTCGACGTTGGTTCGCGTAAATACGCTCATCATCCATCATGGTTTTACTTAAATCCATCACACGACCACTTTCAAATATGATTTTACTCAAGTAATCTTTTTCGATACTAAAAGTTGCGGAATTAACCGGTGACCCATACTCGCGGTACTTAATGAAATCCGGATTTACTTCAATGATGGTTACTTCATCGATCGTTTTATCCTTGTAAATAATCATATCCTGTGCCGCAACTTCTAAAAAGGCAACAGAGCAGGCGAGGATAAGAAGCAGTTTTTTCATGGTTAAATTAATTTGGTCTATTGACTTCAAATATAATGCCGTTTCGCGTTGTAAATTGGTCCAACGATGAAATTCACAAAAACACAACGCGGTTGGGCCATGTACGATTGGGCCAATTCGGTCTATTCACTGGTCATTAGTACCGTTTTATTCCCGCTGTACTATGAGGCAGTCACGAAGAACGAAACGAATGAAGTGTTGTTTTTGGGGCGCTATTGGGAAAATACGGTGGTCTACAGTTATGTCATCGCCGCCTCGTATTTAACTATTTCCATTTTATCGCCCTATCTCGCTGCAATGGCCGATCGCACGGGACGTCGCAAGGTGTTTATGCGAACCTTTATGATTATTGGGGCTTTGAGCACCTCTTGTATGGGGCTGTTCACTGCTGCTAACCCCTGGCTAGGACTTTATCTTGCATTTTTAGCGAGCGTCGGATTTACGGGGTCTATTGTTTTTTACAACAGTTTCTTACCGGTAATCGCCCCTGCGGAGATGCAAGACCGATTATCTGCGCGAGGCTTTTCTTTAGGCTATTTTGGAAGTGCCTTGTTGCTTATTTTATGCCTGATCCTTGTTCAAATGCCGCAAACATTCGGTTTTGCCGATGAAGGCATTGCTTCTAGATTTTCATTTCTTATTACAGGAATCTGGTGGTTGGGGTTCGGACTGCCAGCGATCAATAGATTGCCTAAAGATGAAGTGAAAGATTATTTTGAAGGTAAGCTGTTTTGGAAAAGCTGGCGCGAGCTATTACTCGTCTTTAAAGAGTTTCGTGGAATAAAATCGCTACGTATTTTTCTTGCAGGCTTTTTCTGGTACAGTGTCGGCATGCAAACCATTATACTGCTTGCAGCAGTTTTTGGATCAAAGGTTTTAAATCTAGAATCCTCGCAGCTTATCATGACCATTTTGATCATTCAATTCGTTGCTATAGCCGGTTCCGCAGTTTTTGCGCGCTTGAGTGAACGTACGACGAATGTGTTCGCAATCAAGGTGGGCGTTGCGATATGGATGTTGCTGTGTTTTGCTGCCTATTTTGTCCAGACCGCAGGTCAATTCTATGTTGTCGGCGGTGTCCTGGGGTTTGTTATGGGCGCAGTACAAAGTTTATCACGTTCCACCTACAGTAAGATGCTCCCTGAAACGGAAGACCACACGACGTATTTTAGTTTTTACGACGTTATGGAGAAATTGGCCACAACTTTTGGAATGTTCAGTATAGGCATTCTTGAGGCGTTGACCGGCGATCTTAGAAATTCCGCACTGGCACTCACTGTATTCTTCGGAATAGGTCTAATTCAGATTTTCAGGCTTCGAGGGCTCGAGAAGAAAAGCGCCACTCACACGAATTAGCGTTTCTCCAAAGAATTCGTCTACTTCCTTACCTTGGTAAATACCTTTTACGGTTATGTAGCCTTCGGTGGGCCACAAGCTACTATCAGAAGTGTCCTTCGTTACGATAATTCCATTAGGAAAGGTGATGCTTTTGCGCTCTGCGCTTTGAATGGTATCTGACAGTTGAATTACTGTGCCTGTTTCCCACTCAAAGTCCATCAGTATTCCTGCAAATCCATCGGCACTGCCTTCATATGCAGGCTTCATTTCCATTGCTTTGTCAGGTGTTCTAAAGTATTGATAGAGACCGATAGAAGCCGCTCCGGCAACAAAAAATGAAAATGTAATGAGCGCTTTCTTCATGATGTAGGTTTAACCCCGTACCTGACCGATGTAATTGCTCGGGTTGATTTGCTTGAGCTCGGCTTTGACGGTATCGTTTATCGCTAAGGTATCAATAAACTCAGCGATGCTCGATGCAGTTATAGCGCTATTTGTACGGGTTAAAGCCTTGAGCGCTTCATAAGGCTTCGGATAGCCTTCTCTGCGTAGGATGTTTTGGATGGCTTCAGCGACTACGGCCCAATTCGCCTCTAGATCCGCAGCGATTTTACCCTCATTTACTAAGAGTTTACCCAATCCTTTGTTCATAGAAGCTATGGCGATCAGAAGGTGACCAAATGGAACGCCTACATTACGCAATACAGTAGAATCTGTAAGGTCACGCTGCAAGCGCGATATAGGTAGTTTTCCAGCGAGGTGCTCGAACAGCGCATTAGCAAGCCCTAGATTCCCTTCTGCATTTTCAAAATCAATCGGATTCACTTTGTGCGGCATGGCTGAGGATCCCACCTCACCGGCTTTGATTTTTTGTTTGAAGTAATCCATACTTACGTAGGTCCAAACGTCACGGCAAAGGTCAATGAAGATATTGTCAATGCGTTTCAGGGCATCGAACTGAGCAGCAATATTATCGTAGTGTTCAATCTGGGTAGTAGGGTAGCTGCGTTGCAATCCTAGATGGTTGCTTACAAAAGCATCTCCCCATTTGTGCCAATCGCGTCCTGGATAGGCGACAGTGTGTGCATTAAAATTACCCGTGGCGCCTCCAAACTTTGCACTATGCGGTACCGCTTTAAGCTGAGCGAGTTGCCCATGAAGACGCGCGGTGAATACCTTAAACTCTTTCCCCAAAGTAGTTGGAGATGCAGGCTGACCGTGTGTACGCGCTAGAAGTGGAATAGCTTCCCAAGCCTTTGCACTCGCCTCAATAGCTTCAATAAGCGCTTCTATTGAAGGGCAGATAACCTCTTCAAGGGCTTCTTTTACGGATAATGGAACGGACGTGTTATTGATGTCCTGCGAAGTAAGTCCAAAGTGGATAAACTCCTGAAATTGGCTTAGACCTAACGATTCAAAAGCTTCTTTGATAAAATATTCAACCGCTTTTACATCGTGGTTCGTGACCTTTTCAATGTCTTTTATTTTCTGTGCATCCTCCGTGCTAAAGTTCTTGTAGATGGCACGCAAGGCATCAAAATGCTTGTGGTCTACTCCTGTTAACTGAGGTAAGTCACTTTCGCACAATGCGATAAAGTATTCGATTTCAACTCGAACTCTGTATTTTATTAGTGCGAATTCCGAAAAGTATTGACTAAGGGCTTCGGTTTTCGAAGCATAACGACCGTCAACGGGAGTGATGGCATGTAGAGCTGTAGACATTGCAAGGCTATTAAAACACAAAATTAACGGAGTTGACCGCGTTTTCCTAATTCTATGACCTCAAGGTTTGCGACTTTTCCTTTTTCCTCACCTTCTTGGACTAATTCGAACCTTAGCATGGTACGCATTTTATGAAAGCCGTGGATGCCAGCCGCACCAGGGTTCATATGTAAGCAATCGATATTCTTGTCATGAACTACCTTCAGAATATGGCTGTGTCCACATACAAATACATCCGGTTTTTCTTTCTTCAGCCCTTCGCGAGTTTTATTGTTGTAGCGCGGGGGATAGCCACCGATGTGCGTGATCCATATTTTTACACCGTTTAAAACGAACTTTTGGTGGAGTGGATAGCGGCTTCGCATGGTGTGGTCATCGATATTACCGTAAACGGCAATTAAGGGTTTGCCCAATGCTTCAAGAGCATCCATTCCTTCATGACTACCGATGTCTCCCGCGTGCCAAATCATATCCACACCGGCTGCAAAATCAAGAATTCTGTCATCCATGTGACTGTGCGTATCAGAGAGTAGTAGGATTTTTGTCCTTTTGAGTGTCACAAGTGTACCTTTGGCGTGAATATTAGTCAAATGTAATGCGTACACTCTTGAGATTGGCCTACGATGGCGCTCCCTTTTGTGGTTGGCAGATCCAGCCGAAGCACCGGACGGTTCAGGGCGATCTCGACGACGCCCTCAGTACCCTCTTGCGCCAGCCCATTCAGACCATGGGTGCAGGTAGGACGGATACAGGGGTGCATGCAAAAGAAATGTTCGTCCATTTTGATTGCATACCAGAACTAGGAAAGGGAATTCAGGATTTGGACCAATTGGTTCACCGTCTCAATAGGTTTCTCGACCCTGCAATTCACATTTACGAGGCACGCGAAGTTCAACGAAACTGGCATGCGCGTTTTGATGCGACTGCTCGTAGTTATGAATACATTCTTTGCGCGTCAGGATCGCCTTTTTGGCGTAATAACGCATGGATGGTAGAGCGTTTGCCTGATCTTGCTAAAATGAATGAAGCTGCAAAATTGCTGCTTACGGAAACGGATTTCGCAAGTTTTTGCAAAGCTGGGTCCGACAACAAAACCACCATTTGTGCTGTCACGCGCGCAGAGTGGGTAATGGAAGCAGAGGTAGTAACATTCCACATTACGGCAGACCGTTTCCTCCGTAACATGGTTCGCGCTATTGTAGGGTCGCTGTATGAGGTTGGTAACGGCAACTGGTCGGTGGCTGAATTTGAAGCACGATTTGCTCAAAAAAACAGAGGGGCGATGGGAACAAGTGCCCCTGCACAAGGCTTATACTTAACACAAGTAACTTATAACAACCTCTAGCATGTCTAAAGTAGGCGGAAAGGCGTTTGATTTTAAACTGTTTACTAAGGTCATGGCATATGCCCGGCCTTATCGTGGTTTGTTTTGGGGTTCAGTCGTGTTGACAGTGCTCCTCGGCGCATTAGGAACCGCTCGTCCCATCATCACGAAAATGATTATCGATGATGCCATCTTAGCTTTAGACGGCGCATATTTATTGAATTTGAGTCTAGGGTTGGTTTCCTTACTTATTCTGGAGAGTCTGGGCCAATTCGGTTTTATGTATGCCGCAAACTGGTTGGGTCAGAGTATTATCAAAGACATTCGGATTGAGCTTTTCGATAAATTACAATCGTTTAAGCTGGGATTTTACGACCGCACACCCATTGGCCAATTAGTGACTAGAGTTGTTTCGGATATTGAGACCATTGCTCAAATTTTTTCACAGGGAATACTAGTCATCTTTGGAGATCTATTCCGCATTGTGATTATGCTCGTTGCGATGTTCTTTTATTTCAATCCCATTCTCGTACTTATTAGCTTATCCATTATACCTGTATTATTTGTGGCCACACGTTGGTTTCAGAGAGGTATAAAGGGTGCCTTTCAACGCGTTCGTACTGAAGTATCTAATCTCAACACCTTCGTCCAGGAACACCTGGGTGGAATGAATGTGGTTCAGGCTTTCGGTCGTGAAAAGCAAGAGTCTGAGAAATTTCGTGCGATCAATGCCCGTCACCGCGATGCGAATATTGAAAGCATCTATTATTACGCATTGTTCTTTCCTATCATTGAAGTGCTCAGTGCCATTTCCATAGGTTTAGCGGTATGGTATGGAGGCATGAATGCTGCACAAGGTGGTGCAGTGACGGTAGGAGAGCTGACCGCGATGATCATCTTTATCGGTATGTTATTCCGTCCGCTGCGTCAACTTGCAGACCGATTCAATACTTTACAAATGGGTATGGTTGCTTCGGAGCGCGTACTCAAACTTCTTGAGAGTGATCATGAGCGCGAGGCAAACGGTACAAAACGCTTGCGTCCATTAAAGGGCGCTATTGCGTTTGAATCGGTAGACTTCCATTACAATGAGGGCGAGCCTATACTGCACGATGTAAGTTTCGCTGTAGTGCCTGGCGAGACTGTCGCAGTAGTAGGAGCAACGGGCGCAGGAAAGAGCACCATCATTTCCATTCTCATGGGCTTTTACCCCTATGCGAAAGGACGTGTGAGTATAGATGGGGAAGAGCTGAAAGAATTAGATCTGCATGATTTACGTCAGCAATTGGCTTTAGTACTACAAGACGTCTTTTTATTCTCAGATACGGTTCGGTCAAACATCGTTCTAGGCGATGACTCCATTAGCGATGAAGCTATATTGAAAGCTGCTGCTGCTATTGGTATTTCCGAATTTATAGAAGGACTTCCTGACGGTTTAGATTACAACGTTCAGGAACGTGGTGGAGTGCTCTCTGCCGGGCAGCGCCAATTGCTAGCTTTCCTTAGAGCGTACATCACGAATCCGGCAGTGCTTATCCTAGACGAAGCAACTTCATCTATAGATTCACATACGGAAGAGTTAATACAGCGGGCACTAATAGCTTTAACGAAAAATAGAACATCAGTCATCATTGCACACCGCCTATCCACCATACAACACGCCGATAGAATTATAGTCTTAGATAAAGGACGAGTGGTTGAGATGGGAAGTCACCAGCAACTGCTCGAGAAAGCTGGAGCCTATTATAATTTATACGAGAAGCAGTTTGCTTCGGTGGAGTAAAAAAAAAGCGGCCCCTGAGGGCCGCTTTGCTTATCCATTCATGGAGATTAAGAACTCCGCATTATCTTTTGTCTTTCGAACACGATCGCTCAAGAATTCCATTGCTTCTATTGGCGTCATATCTGCAAGGTATTTTCTTAAGATCCACATACGCTGAAGAACATCCGGTGCGAGAAGTAGGTCTTCTTTACGCGTACCACTTTCTGTGAGGTTAATCGCCGGCCAAATTCTACGGTTTGCAATCTTACGATCCAATTGCATTTCCATATTACCGGTCCCTTTAAACTCTTCAAAGATGACTTCATCCATTTTGGAACCCGTATCTATAAGCGCTGTTGCTAAAATGGTCAACGATCCACCGCCTTCAATATTACGAGCGGCTCCAAAGAATCGTTTCGGGCGTTGTAACGCATTAGCATCTACACCACCAGATAAAATCTTACCAGAGGCAGGACTCACAGTATTGTAGGCTCGAGCGAGTCGCGTAATACTGTCGAGCATGATGATTACATCGTGACCACATTCGGTCATGCGCTTTGCTTTTTCTAGAACAATGTTGGCCACTTTCACGTGGTGATCAGCAGGTTCATCGAAAGTTGAAGCAACTACTTCGGCATTCACACTACGGCTCATATCGGTGACCTCCTCTGGGCGTTCATCGATCAATAAGACGATCATGTAAGCCTCTGGATGGTTGGCAGCAATAGCGTTTGCAATCTCCTTCATCAAAGTAGTCTTACCTGTTTTTGGCTGTGCTACAATCAATCCACGTTGTCCTTTTCCAATCGGAGAAAACAGATCAATAATGCGCGTTGAATCGGTACTTCTCCGCGTAGTTATATCAAATTTTGCTTCTGGAAATAGGGGGGTTAGGTGCTCAAATGCCACACGGTCACGAACATACTCCGGTGTACGCCCATTAATACTGTTGACCTTAACGAGCGGAAAGTACTTCTCACCTTCACGTGGAGGGCGTACTTCGCCAGTGATGGTATCACCAGTCTTAAGACCCATTCCCCGAATTTGATTTTGACTTACGTAGATATCATCTGGAGAATTCAAATAGTTGAAATCCGAACTTCTTAAGAAGCCATAGCCATCAGGCATGATTTCTAGCACACCTTCGTTGGCAATAATGCCTTCGAAATGAAATTCCTTCGGTCTGCGTTTATTGCGCTGATCACGTTGGTTTTGATCTCTGTTGTTATTGTTACGTGGACCTTTTTCGGGGCGACCTCCTTTTTCGTGACGGTTTCCTTTGTTTTGGCGCTCGACGTTTTCATTATTCTGCGTTTGCGGCTCTTTATTAGCCTTTGGTTCACGCTTTTCGTGATGCGTTTGCGGCTCTTTTTCAACCTCTTCTTTCGTTCCGACAGTTACTGTACGGTCCGATTTTATTGCGCTATCAGTCGTTTTGCCTGTATAGGAGGATTGTCCAGTTTTACTTAAAATGGCGCTAACGAGTTCGCCTTTTTTCATGTAACGGGCTTTTGGAATATCAAGAGATGCTCCTAAGTCCTTTAGTTCAGGCAGCTTACGTGCCTGTAAATCGTTTTCAGTCAACATGTTTTTTGGGATAGAATAGGTAGAAGTTGAGCCGGTGCTCGATCAATTGTTCACTCTACACGACAATAATAGTGAGATTTGGAGATTAAATGAAAATTGGTGCAGTATTTTTTTCAACTTTGTCGCAAGAAATTTTAATCCTATGATCCAACGCATTCAGACCCTTTACCTTTTTGGTGCTGCTATAATCAGTACTCTTGGTGCTTTTGTTTTGCCCTTATATGCCACAGAATCAGTAGTGTTTAGGGCAACTGCGGGCATGTATACTTTTCTCACTTTTGGTATAAGTATGTCACTTTTTAGCGGCGCAGTTTTGTTGTATCGCAATCGTAAAATGCAACTCGTTGTGGTGCGATTAGGTATGCTAAGTGCCTTAGCTGCTATGGGTTTCATTGTTCAAGCAATTTTAACCAACGCTGGAGCAGAAGCACGTTGGGGTGCAGCCGCACCTTTCGTATGTATTCTTTTCGCTTTTTTAGCGTCTAAGGGTATCCAGAAAGACGAGAAAAAGGTCCGCAGTCTAGATCGACTCCGCTAGAGGCAATGACATGCACTGCACATTATTCGTACAATCCCAGTACAGATGTTGCATTCCGTTCGTAAGCCACAGGAAAGGTGCCTTAACGCTTTGATTGTAGTTAAATGCTTGATTAAAGGTAGTTTGACTCAGTTTTACTAAAGGTGCTTTGCACTCTACTAGGATGATGGGTTTACCTGCTTTATTTGCGACAACGTCGGTTCTCTTTTGTTTGAATCCTGTTTGAATCCCGGCCTCTGTAGTCATGTTACTTTTTGGATAGCCCAGTGTATTTAGATATGCAATACAATGCTGACGCACCCATTCCTCCGGCACTGCGACAAGCCATTTCATTCGTATTGGGTCCCAAATTTCAATACCGTCATCTTTGTTTCGCAGTTTGATTTCTGAAGCAATTTCCAAAGGAAAAAGTAAATCAGGATGAGACATTAGAATATCTTTTTATTGTAGAGTTCTGGGTGTTTTCCAGCAACGTGTGTGTAGGCTTTCTCAATCTCAGTAAAGGTCTCAACTTCCTCGCCACAAGGAATAACTTTCAAAATGCCAGCATGTTTCTTTTCGTAGTCTAAAAACCCTAATGAAATGGGTGTACCTGCCTTTTTTGCGATTTGATAAAAGCCGGTTTTCCATTTATCCACGCTTTTACGTGTGCCTTCCGCCGGCACCATCAATGTCATGTTTTTATCTGACCGCAGCAATTCTGCGGCATGTTCGACTAAATTATTTCTTTTACTCCTGTTGACACCAATGGCTCCAATCCATTTAAAAACACCAAAGAAGTACCAACGGGTATAAAAGTCTTTAATGAAGAATTTCAAAGGTAGACGCATGAGCCAAAAAGTACCTATAGCGTAGACAAAGTCGTAGTTAGAGGTGTGTGGCGCAGCAATCATTACAGAATTTTGAGCGGCTTTTATATCTTCTTGAGTTGCAACAAGTCTCCAGCCGGTTGTAAAGAAAACAAATCGGGCGATGAGGTATTTCATATCAATAGGTTCAAGATTTCAAAGATACGCCTTCAAACCATGCTTCTGGAAACCCTACTAGATAGACTTTCGTGGTGGCACGGGTCATTGCAGTGTACAGCCATTTGTAATAAATAGGAGAGGGCCCGTCTGGTAAATAGGGGTGCTCCACCACTACGTGTTCCCACTGCCCACCTTGGCTTTTGTGACAGGTGATGACGTAGCTAAATTTAATTTGAAGTGCGTTGAAATAGGGGTCGTTTTTGACCGATTCGTATATTTTTCCTTTCGAACCACGGTAGGAATATTTAGCCATCATCTGCTCATACAAACTATTACTTTGTGCTCCGCTTAATGCTGGACTTTCACTATCCAGTGCGCTGAGATTTAGAATCACATCGATCGCTTCTTGTTTAGGATAATCCACAAAAGCAACAGTAGCCTCACAAAAGGTGAAACCGTACCGTTCATGATTGTTTCTTATGCTTCTTATCTCACCGATCTCGCCATTTGCGATAAATCCCATTTGACTTGATTCGGGCAGCCAGAAGTAGTTGTTCTTTACCACCATGAACTGGTCACCGGCAGAAATGCGCTCCTCCTGGAATTTAATGCGGCCTCGGATGCCTTGATTGTATTTATTTGCTTTTTTATTACTGCGCACCACCATTGTATTTCCGCTGCTATCGCCTGTGTATAGTTGCTCGAAAATCTCTTGCAATTGGTACCCGTCTTCAACTCTTGTTAAATCGCCGCCAGCCTCAAACACGGGTGAATCGCTTGAATCGGCTTCAATCAACTCGCGAAGCATAGTGGCATTCTTCAGGATATAGCTGTCTAATGCTTGTCGTGTTACCTGACGCAATGTGTGCTCTGTTGCCGGTATTCCCATCTGATTAGCAAAGAATTCTGAAGAAAGTGCTGGACTTTGCGGTTGTCCTACGGGAGGCAATTGTGCAGGGTCCCCAACTAATATGAGATGGTTGGAGGCGTCTTCGAAAACGTATTGTAATAAATCTTCTAAAAGGGAGTGGTCGCCTAAAGAACGATCGCGTTGTGTACTTATTAAACCAGCCTCATCCACGATGAAGGTTGTGTTCTTGTTGGGGTTATTCGCCAAAACAAAAGTCGCCGCGCCGCCAGAACTCACTTTGGGACGGTATAAACTCCGATGAATGGTGTTAGCTGGAAAGCCCGTAGCGCCACTTAATACTTTCGCTGCACGACCTGTAGGTGCCATCAACTTTACTTTTCGCGTATGTTTTTTGTGGACGGCTACCACACTTTTCAGTAGTGTAGTCTTTCCTGTACCTGCATAACCTTTAACAATCATGACCTCTGGTTGAATGCGACGAATGCTCAGGTATACCGCTAATTTCCGTAGTAATTGGTCCTGATCATTAGTTGGCTCGAAAGGAAAAAAGCCTTTCAGATCGACATATGTATTTTGAGGTGATTGCAATTGAAAATTATTGTAGTTTTGGGCAATAATTGTTGATTTAGACCCATGAATTCAAAGGTACAACTAGGAATTAAAGTAGCCCTCATCCTTCTCTCGACGTACTTCACGTACCGTATTTACAACAGTATCATGCAACCCATTAAATTCCAGCGTATTGAGCGTGTGAGAATTTGTGATGTTACAGAGAAGCTTGAAAACATTCGCGAGGCGCAATTGGCCTACAAATCTGAAAATGGCGCATTCTGTTCTGATATTAATGAACTCGTCGCATTTGTAGATACAGGTGTAATCAATATTATAGAGCGTAAGGATACGAGCTTCATGTACTACGACAAGGTGTACCAAAAGGAAATGAATAAGGATTCCGTAATGCAGCGTGTGCTTGGTCAAGAGCCAGTTGCAGTGCAGTTGTTTGGTGATGGATTTGATGCGCAATCGATGATCAGAATACCTGGTACAGACAGTTTATTTACAATGAACGCGGGTAAGATTAATAAAAATGCCGTTGATGTTGCTACCTTTGAAGTGAGTGCTCCATATGCGACTGTTTTTGCAGATGTTCAGGATAGTTATCCCCAAGCATTTAATAAAGTTGCAAATGAAGCACTAACCATCGGCTCATTAACAGAACCTACCATTAGTGGTAACTACGAAAACACTTACTGTAAGTCAGAATAATCTAGACCCAGCTTTTGCGAATGCGAAGGCAGGTGAGAGCACATTGTCCATCTTGTACCAACAGGATGGACTTTCTTTTTTGGTGCGTCATACAACCACACGTCAAATCTATTTATTCGGCTTTCATCCTCGTTCATCTTGGGGAGAAAACCCTATTGCAGATGTACTTGCAGGTTTTCCGGAATTACCGGGTGAAGTGCTCTATGCTATAGAAGCGCCACATACTGTTCTAATTCCGGAAATTATGAGCGGAGGTGAAGTACCGAACTGGACTGCTACCGTTTTAGGACAGAAAGCGAATTTTATGGATTTAAGTTCTTCGAACTCCATGACTTTTTTATCGTACCTGAATGAATCTGATTTTCGCTTGAGTCAAAGCGATACTTTAGTTTGCAGACACAATTGGGCCATTCAATTGGAACGAATAAAACCAACTTCGAGTCCTAAGCTTTGGGTTCATGTGTACGCGGACAGTATTCAGATTTTTGCTGGATCAGCGAATAAATGGCAGGTCATCAACAGCTTTCCATGTAGTAATGAGTCCGAATTATTGTATCATTTAGGGAATGTCTCAGAGCAGCTAGGATGGGATCGAGCGGCCACAGTCGTTGAATTGAGTGGCTACTCTGCTCGTGCCTACAAGCCTGTTTTAGAGCCCTATTTTTCTACAGTTCAGTTATTCAAAACCCAGCAATGGGCGAAGGTCAGTTCTGCTTTATCTGATTTTGATGGTGTAGCCTTTGCTAACCTTCTTCGTTTATGAGGATTGTCAGCGGAAAATGGCGCAGTAAAAGAATTACCGCTCCGAAAAACTTACCGACTCGACCGACCACTGACTTCGCAAAAGAAAGTCTATTTAACGTATTGAACAATCGGTTCGATTTTGAAGAAACCCGTGTACTAGACCTGTTCTCCGGTACAGGCAACATTAGCTATGAATTTGCTTCGCGGGGTACGGTAGATTTAATTGCAGTCGATCAAAATAGAAATTGCACTCGGTTTATCACAGCCACTTCAGAAGCGTTGGATGCCGGTATACATGTCGTCCAGGCAGATGCATTGCAGTATGTTCGTCGTGCTTCAACTAGTTTTGACCTCATATTCGCGGATCCACCTTATGATTGGGAACGCTTTGAAGATTTAGCAAAGTCCATAATTGATCTAGGGCTTTTACGCGAAGACGGGGAGGCTATTATCGAGCATAGTGATCAAACAGATTTGAGTCATCTACCCGGATTTTTCGCCCACCGCCGTTACGGTCATGTCAATTTTAGTTTCTTTTCTAGGCCTCAAGATTTAGCAGAGGAAGACTAGTTCGCTTTCAAAAATGCAACCAATTTTTTAATGGCCAGACCCCGGTGTGAGATCTCATTTTTCGTCGGTGCATCCATTTCTGCAAAGGTGGTGTTGAATCCGTTTGGTGAAAAAATCGGATCGTAACCAAAGCCTTTAGCGCCAGACTGTGAAGTAGTGATTACTCCATTCACGGTTCCTTCAAAAAGATATTCTTTACCGTTCAGTACGAGTGCCACTGCGGTTCTAAACCGTGCATTTCGATTCTTTTGGTCTTTAAGTTCGTGAAGGACTTTGTCCATGTTTGCTTGAGGGTCTTTCTCAGGACCGGCGAATCGTGCGCTGAAAACTCCTGGAGCTCCATTGAAGGCCTCAATTTCTAGTCCAGTATCGTCCGAAAAACAGGATAATCCGTGTTTCTGCCAAACGGTTCGAGCTTTAATCCATGCATTGCCCTCTAAGCTCTGTGCGGTTTCCTCAATTTCCTCATGATCTCCAAGGTCGGTTAATCCAATTACCTCGTAATGGGGTGCCAATAATTCACGAACCTCTTGTAACTTACCCGGGTTATGCGTCGCAAAGACCAATTTCATATGCTATTCGTTTAGATGAACAAAGTTACACCTATAATTCGCCTTGCCGGTCCTGTTTCCGCCATTCTTACCGCTGCTCTCGGTCGTTTTCAACCACAATATTGGTTGCTAGGTATCGCATTGTGGATGCTTATCTGGTGGATTACAGAAACGGTGCATTTAGGGGTTACGGCACTATTACCTTTAGTACTGTTCCCTGCATTGGAAATTGCTGAGGCGAAATCTTTGGCTACGTACTATGCACATCCCTTAGTCTATTTATTTTTCGGTGGTTTTGTTTTAGCCTTGGCATTGGAAAAGACGGGACTTCATTACAGAATAGCGCTTTGGATTTTACGTAAAACGGGTACAAAAGACCATCAGTTACTCGCAGGTTTTATGCTGGCTACAGCATTCATGTCCATGTGGATATCAAATACAGCAACTGCCATTATGATGTTGCCCATCGCTTCGAGTGTCATTGCCATTCTGGAGCCGGAGCAGCGTGATAAATTGGCTCGTCCTATTCTTCTCAGTGTGGCTTGGGCAGCAAATATTGGCGGAATGGCCACCTTAATTGGGACGCCGCCAAACATGATTTTCGCCGGATTTATGAGTGCGCAATTGAACCGTCAAATAGGCTTTGTTGAATGGCTGCCGGTCGGACTTTCTGCAAGTGCTTTGTTGGGTACCATAGCTTATTTGATTCTACGTAGGGGGTTGGGGCATAATGAGCTCTCGTCATCTGAAGAAGAGCGCACGCGAAACTGGTTGAAAGATGAATGGAGTCGGTTAGGTACGTTGACAACAGCACAACGTCGAGTGGCGATGGTTTTTGCGCTAACCGCAATGTTTTGGATACTCCGTCCGTATTTAAATATATGGATTCCCGTCATACAATGGTCGGATACCGGTATCGCATTAGCAGCTGCCGTCATTCTATTCGCCGTATTCGATGGTTCAGACAAAAGTGTTTTGGATTGGGGGGATACGAAAGCCTTGCCTTGGGGAATTTTACTCCTGTTTGGAGGTGGATTGGCATTGGCTGGTACATTACAGGCCAGCCAGTGGTTTGTAATGTTAGGTGATCAATTACAATCCTTACAAGGAATCCCTTTTGCTACATGGCTGTTGGTTATGGCGCTATTGGGTGTCTTTGCGACTGAATTACTTAGCAATATGGCACTCGTTAGCGCCTTACTTCCTTTGGTGTATTCGTTGGCTACAGCCTTGGGATTAGATTTTTATGCTTTATCTCTTCCACTGGTTCTTGGTGCGAGTTGTGCATTCATGCTGCCCATGGCTACACCTCCAAACGCCATCGTATTCTCAACGGGCAGTTTGAGCATGTCGTATATGATTTACCGTGGGATTGCATTAAACCTGCTTTCTGTGGTTTTGCTTTTTATCTTGACTTGGTTCTTCCAGTTTATGGGCTAACAATCTGATCTGGTTTAGAAAGCACTTTTTTAGGAAGATGTACCTTGATTAATTCGCCCATTGCTTCAATCCATTCCACTTTAAGTTGTGTCCTTGCATAAAGTAAGCTGATCTCACGGCCGGGAGTAGGGGTTGCGATAGGTTTTACGCTGGGCTTATATTTCTCATCTAAGTCAATGGCTGTCAAATAGGGCAATAAAGTCATTCCCATACCTCTATGGGCCAATTTTACAAGGGTATCAAAGTTTCCACTTTCCATTTGTAATCCCTGTCCTTCTTGAGAATTGGCTTGACAAAGTTTCAAAACACTATTTCTAAAGCAATGCCCCTCGTTTAAGAGTAAAAGATCATTCACATTAATTTCCGAGGCCAATAAAAACTCGTCGTTTTTCATCGGATGGTAATCCGGTACAAAGGCCATAAATGGTTCCCAGTATAATGGTTCTTCAACAATACCTTTCTCATCTAAAGGTGTAGCTGCGATGCCCACATCGATCTGATCCTTGCGCAGTGCATCAATCATATCCTCTGTTTTGAGCTCTTCAATTTTTAGGGTGATATCGGGAAATTTCGATTTGAATTCCGGAATAAATCGCGGAAGTAAGCTAGGCGCGACCGTAGGGATTACGCCTAAACTCAACATTCCTTCATAGGAACCTTTTATACGTTTGGCCATATTCTCCAGTACGGCACTTTCGTGCAGAATCTTTCGTGCTTGATCTATGAGACGTACGCCTAATGGTGTGGGTACGATGGGATGTTTGGAGCGGTCGAAGATGAGAATATCCAATTCCTCTTCAAGCTTTTGAATTTGCATGCTTAAAGTAGGTTGCGTAACAAAACAGGCTTCCGCAGCTCTCGCAAAATGGCGATGGTTGTCAACGGCAACGATATATTTGAATTGGGTAATAGTCATGTCCTATTAAATAAAATTTATGATAGAAAACAAAGATAACGACTCTTTTTGCACTGCGCAAAAATCCTGAACTACCTTTAGTAACATGACCCTTTCAGACCTAAAAACAGCTTTTAAAGAACCGCTCCCCGGTATTAAGGGGCATCGACTACTGATGCCTTCCTACAGAAATTCACTCAATTTGGAAGCAGTAGCGTCTAAGAACCCTAAACGAGCAGGTGTATTAGTGCATCTTTTTGATGGAGTCGATGGGCTTGAGGTATTACTGATGAAACGTCCGGTATACGATGGTACTCACAGTGGTCAGATTAGTTTTCCCGGCGGTAAGTTTGAAGAACACGATCAAACACTCGAGAATACTGCGTATCGTGAAGCTTTTGAAGAGGTAGGACTGCGAAAGGAGGAGTTGCTTCCTATCGGCGCATTGAGTTGGCTTTATATCCCGCCCTCAAATTTTTACGTAGAACCATACGTCACCTACAGTCCAGCACTACCAGAATTGGTCTTGGAAGAAAAGGAAGTGTCTTATACGCTGTCCGTTCCATTGACTAAAATATGCGATCGTTCGATAGTACGCGATGCAGAGGTAATGACCAAATATGGTCCCTCAAGGGTACCAGCGTTTCATTGGCAGGGCGAAGTAATCTGGGGCGCAACAGCAATGATTCTTGGGGAGCTCAGCGCTCTGTTTTCTTAGCAGTATATTTGCCGTCCTGAAACAATATTTACATGCACTTAAATCCATTCAAGCGAGATAGCTTTGGTTACAATCTGCTCATTAAGCGGACGGTGATTTTTGTGTTTGGTTTGATTACTTGGTACCGTTTCTTTCGCATTAATAGTACCCGAATTGTAGGTGCAGATAAATTGCGTGACTTGCCAAACCAGGGAGTTTTGTTTGTCTCGAACCATCAAACGTATTTCGCAGATGTTAGTGCGATGTATCAGGTATTTAATGCTGCAGAAAATGGCCGTTACAATAGTGTCCCTTTTCACACGATTTTTCGTCCCAAACTCAACGTGTTTTTCGTCGCTGCGGCTGAAACCATGAAAAAGGGAATGCTACCTAAGCTCATGCAATATGCCGGGAGTGTAAGTATTAAGCGCACGTGGCGTGAGGCCGGCAAGAATGTGAACCGTTCGGTAGATCCAAAGGATATTGAAAATATTAAACGGGCCATGGAAACGGGTTGGACCATAACCTTTCCACAAGGTACCACGAGACCCTTCGTTAAAGGAAGGCGAGGAACGGTACATTTGATCAAAGAATTGAGGCCAGTAGTTGTTCCCGTGGTGATTGACGGTTTTCGACGAGCCTTCGATAAAACGGGTATGTTTGTGAAGAGCAACGGTAACCTGTTAAACATTACCTTTAAGGAACCTTTACAATTGGACTTTTCAAAATCCAATGATAAATTGTTAGATGAAATAATGGTTGCTATAGAACAAGCGCCAGAGTTTTTGAAAATTAAAGACGAATGAAAAAATTAATTCTTTTAGTACTGGTATCAACGCTGTTTACAGCATGTGAAGATCCTATTCCAATCGTTGATCCTACAGCGCTGGACAATAGAAATATCTACATACGTGCCTACAAATATTATGACGGTGCAATCATTGACACCTCAACGGTATATGAGGTCAATGGCGATTTAGTAAAATTTGATCATATCTACGTTACACTCAGCGGTGCACGCTTCGTGAGCTATGACGAAAAGGATACCACTTTTACAGAAAGTGACTTGACTATGATCGATTTGATAGGTAATTCAGAAGTAAAACTCGCTTATTTGCCTTCAGGGAATTACAATGGTAGCATAGAGTATAACATAGGATTGGATAGCGCACGCGCTTTTACAGCTCCTGAGCAACTAGAGCCGACTAATCCCTTAAGTAAAGGCTTGGTATGGAATGGTAGTGATGTTGGTCACAGCTTTTTTCAAATCGAAGGTCGAATTTTCAACCCAGCGGACAGCGTATTCACAACGCCCGAAGCAAACTTTAATTGGCGTTTTGCTACTCCGGATTTGATTGTGATGAAAAGTGAAAAACGTAATTTCAATGTAGGTTCAAACAAGGATGTGTTTATTGTGATGGATATTGATGTCGATAATTTCTTTTCTGGAATTTTTAGCCTCATTGGATTAAGTCCGTCCACAATGAATATTATCAATAGTGACCCAGCTGATGCTATAGATTATGATTTAGCTAAAATTTTGCGAGACAACGTCAGTAGTGAGTTCGAGTTTAAACTGTAAAAATCACTGCTCTATGCGTTCAGCATTATTTTTATTTTTTCCATTAGTTCTTTTATTTAGTTCTTGTGGTGATCGATCGCAGCAGGTTACTTTGGAAATAAACCTTGAACACAACGGCGTTCCTTTTGAGATAGGTGAGACATTGTATGAGGGCGATACGGCCATTAAATTTGAGTTGATTCATTTTTATTTAAGTCAAATCGCGCTTGGAGATGAGGTGAAAGAGCCTGTTGTTTTCATTAATGGACAGGACAGTGCTTCGATGCATTTTGTTTTACCGTTGACGAAAAAAGTTGACAGATTCAGCTTTGGAATGGGTGTAGATTCCATCAATAACATTCAGGATCCTACCTCCTTTGATTCGAATCATCCGCTTTCCAGTTCGAATGCAATGTACTGGTCGTGGGCAACCATGTACCGTTTCTTAAAAATAGATGGTAGAGTAAATGCATCAGGAATTTTAGGGGTCGATGACCAGCTTTTAGCTTGGCATACTGGTAAAAACGCATTGTATCGAACCAAAGAAATCAATACTGCCATTAGACCGGGTGATCATTTAGTACTGACCTTTGACCTTGCCACGTTCTATTCAGGAGTTAGCTTAGATACGGAAACTATAACGCACTCTATGGTTGATGATTACGACATTGCCGTGAAGCTCTCCAACAACCTGCCCGCCGCGTTCAGCTTGAGTGTGCAATAAGTTTCTACTGCAGCGTGTAAACATTCAAAGGCGATTTTACCTAAATAAAATGCTGATTTTCATTCCTCCAAGTATGGCAGGTGCAGCATTTTTTGAATCGATAAGTTGGTATTCTCCTGTGAAAATACCTGAAACAGGATCGAACGCTTCGACATAATCAGAGGTTCTGCGCTGCTTTTGGCGAATGGCACCACCGATAAACCAGTCTACAATCATGCGTTCTGATGGACGACTTTGGTAGCCAACTGTAAATCCAAAATCGGTCCAATTGAATCCTTCATTAACGGTAGTATCTATACCTGTTGGTGTGGTGGTGTAGAAATCTTGCGCGTAATTCCGATGGCCCATGGTGTATGAGATATAATAACCGTCTTCGAACGCATTGCCCTCCGGAAAAAACTTCATATTGATGTTGCCGCTATATCCGAGCTTGCTTTGCGTTTGCCCGTCTTGTCTCATACTGTAGCCTCGAATGGCCTCTTCTGTGATATTGAATGTGGTTACGCCGATACCCGCTTCCACACTCATGTAATCTGAGACTTTGTGTTCGTAAGAAATAGGTATATCTCCTGCCAACATGGCTGTTGGACTAAGTTTTATGCCGTGGTTGTACCTGCTGTAATACAAACTACTGCTCGTTGAAAGTGAGCTGGAAGATATACTACTACTTATGGTACCTGCTCCTTGGGCAGTGTTGAGGTCCCGCTTTCGCACAATCACGGTCTGCGCATCGGCACTCAGGGACCATGCTAGGACTGCGATAAGGCTGTAAATAAATCTCTTCATATGATAGATATCTTGTAGGGGTGCTGTATCTTGACTTCAACTGAGTTAAATTACAAAAAATGTTCACCCCAAGCGTATGCTGTGTTTAAAAAAAGGCGTCTTCACGCTGATAGTTTCCTTCTTTATCCTAACCGGTGCACATGCACAAGGTTCATATCCAATTTTGGAATGGAGTCCAGAGTATTCTACTCGCTCCGCAAAATTTGACCGATTACTCCAAGTGGGTGATAAAGGTTTTTACACCTACAAGACAGCTAACGCATCTTTACTGGGGTCTTCACGAAATGAATATTTTGCCTATTACGACCGTTATGATTTGGGCGAAAATTGGCTCATTAAAAATGCGCGTTGGGAATGGAAGGGCCGACGCGTTGATTATAAGACTAGTGTCATTATTGGCGAAACACAATACCTCTTCTATGAGAGTTACGACAGGCAGGCAGATCAGCGTTATTTGCTCTGCCGCACACTCGATTCAAATGCGACCTTAAGCGAAGTGAAAGTAATGGAGGTGCTTGATAGTCGACGTAGGGCTCGTGGTGATTTCGATATTCAATTATCTAAAGACCGTTCCAAGATTGCGATTTTTACAAATCCGCCCTATGAACGTAATTCCACAGAAAACTTTTACATACGAATTTTTGATAGCGCCTTGGAGGAGCTTTGGAATGCAGATGTCGAATTGTCTTATCGCGATAGGAACTTTGGGATCATGGATTTTGAAGTGTCCAATTCGGGTGAAGTATTCATTTTGAGCTATTACGATAATAGTCCCAACATGACTATGTTGAACAATCGAGATCTAGAGTACAAACTCATGAGGGTCACGGACGAGAGTGGGATTAGCGATGTGGTTGAGTTCGATTTAGGATTACAAGATGTGCTCGTTCAAAGCTTAGGAATCGAGTGTGATCTAGTAGACGGACAGATGGCCATTTCGGGGTTTTATGGTAAGAGAAACGTATGGGACATGGACGGAGCCTTGTATTTAGCGTTTGACCAAGCGAAGGGAGAAGTAGTTTCTTCAAATCTCAACCAATTCGCTCCAGATTTTGTGGCTCAATTCAATAAATATAGAGCGAAGCGCGGTAAAGGTATTCGAAGAAATTTTGTCTTTCGCGAGTTTGTGTCCAGGCCAGATGGGGGTGCTTATGTAGTGGCAGAAGATTATGAGGTGGTCGTGCGAACAACTCAGGGTCAACGGGGTCAGACTACGACTAATTATTACTATTACTACAACGATATTATTGTCTTAAGTATAGATAAATCTGGTGATGTGGATTGGTATGCGCACATTCCAAAGAAACAAACGTCAATGAATGATGGCGGTTACTTTTTGGGTTATACGATGTTGCTGAATGAAGAGGGATTACATTTTCTATACAATGATCACCGTAAGAATGCGAAACGCTGGGGAAAAAAGAACCTCAAGCGCATAACGAATGCGAAAGCAGGAAACCTGGTAATGGTAACATTGGGACATGATGCGTCCATGAGATACAATGTGCTATATCGAAATAAGCGCCAGAAATTCAGAGTTGCACCCCGTCAATCGAGATTGGCAAATGACGGCTATGACGGCGCGATACTACTTTCTTTACGCGGTTCTAAAATCCGATTTGGTAATTTATACTTCGAAGAATAACACATGAATATTCATTTCATAGCCATTGGAGGCAGCGCCATGCATAATTTGGCCATTGCCCTTCACAATGGCGGACATACGATCACTGGTTCAGACGATCAAATTTTTGAGCCATCTCGCGGTCGACTTGAGCGAAAGGGATTACTACCTGAGGTTGAAGGTTGGTATCCAGAAAAGGTCCAAGAGGGACTCGATGCTATTATTTTAGGAATGCACGCGCGTGAGGATAATCCAGAATTGGCCCAAGCGCAAGAGTTAGAGTTGCCCATTTTCTCGTATCCGGAATTTCTCTACGAAATCAGCAAAACCATGACGCGTGTGGTCATTGCCGGATCACATGGTAAAACTACGACCACCGCAATGGTACTTCACGTGATGAATCATGTGGGACAGCCTACAAACTATATGGTGGGTGCTCAACTTGAAGGTTTCGATTGTATGGTTGAATTGGAAAGTGGCAGCGAATTTATGGTCATGGAAGGCGATGAGTATTTGAGCTCGCCTATTGATCGTCGCCCTAAATTTCACTTGTATCGTCCAAATATCACAGTTATCACAGGTATTGCATGGGACCACATTAACGTGTTTCCCACCTTTGAATCTTATGTTGACCAGTTCCGTACCTATCTAGATACTATAGAGCCAGGTGGTGCCCTGATTTACAACGAGCGCGATGTAGAATTAGTGAATCTAGTTGAAGAAACAAGCGCACCAGTTAAAACATTTAGTTACACCCTTCCTGCATTTGAAATCGTTGATGGTCAGACCTTTATACACACCGAGGAGGGAATGATGCCGCTACAAATTTTTGGAGAGCACAACTTGAGCAATCTTGAAGCAGCGCGATGGATTTGCTTGGAAATGGGAGTTCAAGAAGATGCGTTTTACGATGCAATCTTGAGTTTCACGGGCGCTCAAAATCGCATGGAGGTATTCAAAACCGGAAGTCAAGTCAAAGTGTTCCGTGATTTCGCCCATGCACCCAGTAAAGTAGGAGCTTGTGTCAAAGCGCTTAAAGAGCAATTCGGAGCGGTACGTGCTGTGTTAGAATTACACACTTTTAGTAGTTTGAATCCGGAATTTTTACCACAGTATCTAGGTACTATGGACGCGGCGGATGAGGCTTGGGTTTATTTTAGTCCCGACGCAGTTGCGCACAAAAAACTGCCTGCTCTGAGTAAGGCAGATGTTGAAACTGCTTTTGGTGCCGGAGTACGCGTATTTGACTCCTCGGAATCGCTCCAATCGGCTCTTGAAAATCCGCACAATATTAAGGCCATGGCGCTCATGAGCAGTGGAAATTTTGGAGGTATTGATTTGGAGGCTACGCTAGCTAAGTATTAATGAGTAAATTTGCAGCATGAGCAAAAGGGAAATCATCGACTCCAGAGCACTGAACATAGCGTTAAATCGCTTGTGTTGTAAGTTGATTGAAAATCATGGTGATTTCTCTAGTTCCATTCTCATAGGAATGCAACCACGAGGTGTGCAGGTTCTAGAACGCATTGTTAAGCTTCTTGAAAGTACCTATGGTGTGGAAGGTGTACGCACGGGTGTCTTGGACATCACTTTTTACAGAGATGATTTCAGACGACGTCCAGGTCATTTGCAGCCGAACAAAACGCGTGTAGATCATCTGGTAGAAGATCAAAAAGTCGTCTTTATAGACGATGTTCTTTACACGGGTCGAAGTATTCGCGCAGCGATGGATGCTATCCTGAGCTTCGGTAGACCAGCGAAAATGGAATTACTCACGTTGATAGATCGAAGATTTTCGCGTGACCTCCCTATACAACCAGATTACAAAGGCCGTCAAGTCGATTCAATCGCCTCACAGCGAGTTGAAGTGCTCTGGGAAGAAGTAGACGGGAGAGATGCAGTACTACTAACGGATCCCGAATAATGAGCGAATTATCTGTGAATCACTTACTGGGTATAAAGCACCTCAAATCAGAGGATATCCAGCTCATTCTCGATACAGCGACACAGTTTAAAGAGGTCATTAACCGGCCGATAAAAAAAGTACCGACCCTTCGAGATATCACTGTGGCGAATTTATTCTTTGAGAATTCGACGCGGACACGGTTAAGTTTCGAATTGGCTGAAAAGCGATTGAGCGCTGACGTGGTCAATTTTTCTGCGGCTTCTTCTTCGGTGAAGAAAGGCGAGACGTTAGTTGATACGGTGAATAATATCCTATCTATGAAAGTAGATATGGTGGTGATGCGACATCCCAATCCAGGTGCTGGTGAGTTTTTAGCCCAGCACGTTGATGCCTCCATTGTAAATGCAGGAGATGGTGCACATGAACATCCCACACAAGCACTACTGGATGCTTTCTCAATCCGTGAGGCGTTAGGAACATTGAAAGGCACTAAGGTTGCTATTGTTGGCGATATCGTACATAGTCGAGTAGCACTTTCGAATGTTCTGTTGTTAAAGAAAATGGGCGCTGAGGTAATGGTTTGTGGACCTACGACGCTGGTTCCAAAATACATGCATACCCTGGGTGTAAAGGTTGAACACAACCTTCAGACAGCCATTGAATGGTGCGATGTTGCGAATATGTTACGAGTTCAGCACGAGCGTCAAGATCTAAAATACTTCCCGTCCCTTGCAGAGTACCGTGCCCAGTACGGTCTTACAATGGAACATCTAGATGCTCTTGAAAAACCGATTGTTGTAATGCACCCTGGACCAGTAAACAGAGGGGTTGAGATCACATCGGAAGTAGCGGATAGTGAGCATTCTATTATTTTGGATCAAGTTCAGAATGGCGTAGCGGTCCGCATGGCCGTATTATACCTACTTGCAGAGAAGCGCAAACTAAGTAAGGCCTAAATATGGGCCTTGATTTGATCATTTTGGGGGCAGCAAGTGCAACGCCCACGTCAAATCAGTATACCACTGCGCAGTTACTAAAAATGCGCGAGCATTATTTCTTGATAGATTGCGGAGAGGGAACACAGAAACAACTTCGGAGATCAAAGACGAAGTTCTCGAGGATCAATCATATTTTCATATCCCACCTTCATGGAGATCATTTTTTTGGCTTGGTTGGACTCTTAAGCACCTTTCATCTATTAGGCCGTACCGCGCCATTGACAATCTATGGGCCTCCTAAACTAAAAGATATCGTACTCACCCAGTTTAGGGCTGCGGGGACCTTTACGTCCTATCCGATGCAATTTATAGTGACCCAGCATAAAGTACCGCAAGTATTGCTTGAAACCGAATCTTATACTATCTCGAGCTTTCCATTAAAGCACAGGATCGCAACCACGGGTTTTCTGTTTAAGGAAAAGTCTTTAAAACGATCGCTAAATAAAGCAGCAGCAGATGCGCATGGCATCCCCGTCTGCGACTACCATTGGATTAAAGAAGGTAAAGATTGGACCAGCGATGAAGGAAAGGAAGTCTCGAATGACTTACTCACCTTTGATCCACCACCACCATTGTCGTATGCGTTTGCCTCTGATACCATGTACTCCCCAGATACTGCTGAGTACGTGAAAGGGGTGGATTTACTTTATCACGAGAGTACTTTCTGCGAAGATAAGAATGCACGTGCTAAGCAAACCATGCACAGTACCGCTGCTCAGGCGGCTACGGTTGCTGTTGAGGCGGGTACAAAGCATTTAATCATAGGGCATTTTAGTGCGCGTTATGCAGATAAACGACAGTTTGAAGATGAAGCGAAGGCCATATTCCCGGAAGTCTTTGCGGCGCGCGAATTGTGTCAATACAACCTGCAGCAAAGTGGTATAAAAGTTAAATCTGTAGCACCCGAAAAGGATGAGAAATAAGGCTTTAGCGGTACTCTTTTTAACCATATTCCTTGACCTGATGGGGTTTGGACTGATCATTCCGATTTTACCGATCTATGCTAAAGATTTAGGTGCAACGGATGCGATGGTAGGATTGTTAGGTGCCTCTTTTAGTATTATGCAGTTTTTGTTCGCTAGTTTCTGGGGCGGATTGAGCGACCGCTATGGACGACGCCCTGTGATGCTCACGAGTATTTTAATTATGATGGTAGCTTACATTCTCTTTGCAAATGCTACAGTGCTGTGGCTTCTGTTTGTTACGCGCCTCATGAAAGGATTTGGAGCGGCGAACTTGAGTGTTGCACAAGCGTATATAAGTGATGTTGTTCCACAAGAAAACAGGACGAAAGCATTCGGTATTATTGGCGCTGCCTTTGGTCTCGGATTCATTTTCGGGCCTTCTTTAGGCGGGATATTAAATGAATATTTTGGCGTTGCGGGAGTAGGGTATTTTGCAGCCAGTTTAAGCGGCTTGAATTTTATTCTTGCTTGGTTTTTCTTAGGAGAAACCTTGAAAGAGAAATCCAAACAAAGCCAATTATTCCCCAATCCATTTAAAGACATTATCCGCTTTAAATCGACCCCTGAAGTAAGTGCGCTATTCACTATAAATTTTGTCTACATCTTAGGATTTAGCATGATGCAAATCACCTCAACACTTTTATGGGCGGAGCACTTTGGCTTATCTGAAATGCACATAGGCTATACTTTCGCCTACATAGGTCTATTGGCAGTGATTATACAGGGCGGACTTATAGGAAAATTCAATACCTGGTTTGGGGAACGCAATCTTCTGGTGTTCGGGACCATTTTAGTGTCTCTAGGGCTTTTTGGAATGCCCTTTGTACCAACTGATTTATTTGGCCTCGAATTGTTTTGTTTAAGCTTTCTTTCATTGGGTAATGCGCTTTTGACTCCTACGGTGAGTTCATTATTGAGCAGTTTTGCACCTAAGGATGCCCAAGGGAAAATTTTAGGCACCAATCAGAGTGTGGGTTCATTAGCAAGGGTATTAGGTCCTGCTATCGGTGGAGCGGCCTATGGCTTTCATTATACCTATCCGTACCTTTTAGCAGGTAGTATCACTTTGATCGTCAGTATTTTAGCAATTCGCCTGCGCAAAAAACACTTTTCCTTATAATTACGTTGTACCTGGTTTAAAAATTAATTAGATGCATGTTTAAACAATTAAATCTTTTGTGCGTTGATCTGTATGAATCTATTTAATAATGAATAAAATGAAGAAAATTGCAATTTTAGCAGCGGCAGCAATCATCGCCGTAAGCTGTTCAAACGGTACAAAGGCAGACGAAGCAGTCACAGGAGAAGCGCAAGAGGTAGAAGTAATTACTGAAGCTACTGATTACGAATTAGTTGAGGGCTCTTACCTTAAATGGCGCGGATTCAAGTCTTTCGTAGATTGGGATCATCTTGGAACTATAGGTGTGCAATCGGGTACTTTCGCAGTTTCTGAAGGTCAACTCGTTGGTGGAAGCATTACTATAGATATGAATTCTATCGCAGTCGTAAGCATTAAAGATGAAGGTAAACGTGGTTACTTAGAAGGACACTTGAAGTCGCAAGATTTCTTTTTAGTTGATACATTTCCAACAGCAGTTTTCGAAATCATTAAAGTACGTGAAGAGGCAACGGATGAGGCTTCATCGGTAGTAGTTGGTAACTTAACCATCCGTGGAATTACCAATAGTATTGAGTTTCCAGCGAATGTAACAGTAGAAGCGGGTACTATACAATTTACTGCGCCGACATTCTCAATTGATCGCACGAAGTGGAATGTGAAATACCACGATAGTGAGGATGCAACGATCGCAGAAACTTTAAAAGAAGACCTGATCGACCACAGCATTGAATTGACGATCAACGTGTCGGCGACAAATGCTTAAACTATCCCTAACATAGTTCAAAGCAAGCCCCGTCCTGAAAAGGTCGGGGTTTTTTAATGCTGATAAATTGCGCTGAGTGCATCGCTGATGGTTGTGTATTTGAAGGAAAAGCCCGTGGCTACTATTTTATCTGCACTGACCTTTTGACTCATTAAAGCGAGTGTTGCCATTTGACCAAGCATTGTTTTCAATACGAACGGAGGGACACCAATAGGAAGCATAGGCCGTTTATTCACTCGGCATAGGGCTTTAGTGAGCTGTTTGTTTGTCACAGGAGCCGGTGCTACGGCATTGTAAGGGCCGCTGGCTAAGGATTGTGAAGCCGCATAGACAAACATTCGGGCGAGGTCTTCAACATGAATCCAACTGCTCCATTGTTTGCCGGAACCTAGAGGTGCTGCAAGTCCAAATTTCACCAGCGGCTCTAATCGACCCAAAACACCGGTACCGGAATCTAGAACAATACCTATTCGAAGCTGGATGCTCCGCGTTTGCGGCGATTCAAATTTCTGTGTGTACGACTCCCATGTTTTCGTCACAGCTGCGAGATAGTCGTTGGCAGGTGCATCTCTCTCCTTCATTAAACGTTCTAAATCACTTCCGTAATAACCGATAGCGGAGGCACTTATTACTGCTTTAAGTGGCGTTTTTAAACGACGCATCGTACTTAGTAAAAGTTGTGTACCGTCCACACGGCTGTCCATAATCTGTTTTTTATAGGCAGCTGTCCAGCGTTTACTTACTGTGGCTCCCGCAAGATGGATGAGGTAATCTGATCCAATCAAAGCATCTTGATCTATTTCATTGGTATTGGGATTCCAGTAAAATGAGGATACGCCATTGATCTCTACAGATTTCCGCGTACTCAGTACGCGTATCTCATGCGATTGACTTTGGAGCGTTTGTATGATTGCTCTGCCTACGGATCCAGTAGCGCCAGTGATGGTAAATACAGCCATGTGGTAATTTTCTGTTGGAAAGCTAACAATGTTGAGCCAATTTTGTTAGGTACACATTCACTAATTTTTTTTCAGTGCATACGATAGAACCCTATTATAATTGGCGCCATTTGTATCAAGCGAGTGAAGATCCGCAAAGTCCGCTGTACGGTTACTTCAACAGTGAGGTGCATTTCACGGATCAAATTTTTGATCACGTTATACATCCGCAATGGGACAGTATAGGTTGTGAAACGCTTTTCCTAAAAATCCTTTTTGTCGATTACGCAATAGGCTATGCAGTTGTTGAATTTATTGGTGAATGGAACGATGCTGTACATAACGACATTATGCGCGTAAAGCGTGATTTGATAGATGAGATGCTGCCTGTTGGTATTGATAAATTCATTCTAATTGGCGAGAATATTTTAAATTTTCACGCCGACGAAGCGGATTATTACGACGAATGGTTGGAGGAGGTGCCCGACGGTTGGATGGCCTTTATAAATTTACGACCCCATGTACTGGATGAACTATCGAGCTATAGCCTTGACATGTATTTTGTTTTGGGCGGTACTTTAGATGCCTTGAATTGGCGTACCAAAGCCCCACAGCAATTGTACGCTCAGATTGCTGCTGTGGTGCAGCGAAGATTGGGTTAATCGTAGAGCGCTACTAATTTATCGAAGGCATCTCGATCGCTCTCTAATGTGAACCAACTTCTGTTTTCTTTTCTCAAGGAAAGCCATTCAATTCCTAGTAAATTTTCCGATTCTTCCGGATTCAATGCCCAGCGTTGTTCGTTAACTGGAGCTACAGCCTTGTAGTAATTTAGAAGCAATTGCTCATCCGGTCGAAATTGAGATGTGAAAAAATGAGAAGGGGTATGTAAATGTGACCATTGGCAAGGTTCGAAATGGGCGAACTCCTCTCTCAGTTCTCTATTAAGACACTCTAACAATCCTTCGCCCAATTCTAGTCCACCTCCGGGAAGTTTGTTTAAATCCACCCCACGCCAGCGTTCCTTCATGACCAAAAGTCTGCGGGTATCACTTACAATAAGCGCGTAACAACGTGCTGTGAATTTTATGGCTTTTACCGTTTCCATGCGCGTGTCATTTCTCGTTTACGAGGCGGACCAGGCAGCGCTTCCACTTCAAATCCCGCTGCTTTCATTGATCGTTTAACCACGCCTTTCGCGCAATAGGTCGTGAGTATGCCACCCTTAGCGAGCAGGCGGTACATGTTTTCAAAAACTGCATCTGACCAAAGTTCGGGCTGCGCGCTGGGTGCAAAAGCATCAAAGTAAATGAGATCATAGCTGCCATTTTCAGCAGTGAACGTTCGTAGGTCCTCTACAATTAGGGTAAATGAGGAGTTTCCGAATTTCAAGGGAACATTGTGCGTTGCTAACAAGAAGGGAAGTGCTCCTTTCATACCCGCTTCCCGTAAGGCCGCCGCTTCTTCTGGAGTGATGGGGAATTTCTCTATCGCATGGTACTGTAAGTCCACACCTAATTCTTTCGCTGTCTCAAAAGTGAGTTGTGCATTTAAGGCTGTCCCAAGCCCTACTTCTAAAACACGAACTGGGTGAGCAGATGTTGCCTTGAATCCAGCTTCGATGAAAACGTGAAGGCTTTCCGTTCGCGCGCCATGAATACTGTGGTAATGCTCGTCTAGTCCGGGTACCCAGATGGTGGTGCTTCCGTCGCTCGAGGTAGTAATATGACGTTCACCAGCAACTGACATTAATTGATATAAAGCAATTCAATTCGTGAAATGGGCCCTTGGCAGAAATTAGTATGGCACGCCACACAAGATTTCACAAGATTATTATGTGCATCAATCTGTTGGGTTATCGTACTGGCAGATTGAATAGCGCCATAACTGGCATTAAAAGCTAAGGTATGCGGCTCGAAAGCGGGCCCTTTCATATGTGGCTCTGTGGGTGTAGCCGCAATCATTTTTAGCAGATTGTCTACGCTTCCCGAGAAAAGCTCACCTTTTTCAAGTGATGCTTTACGCTGCAAGCCTTCCTCGTGGAGATCACGCATGATTTGTGCCAATTCGCTGGGCTCATCCATTTTAGGCGACCATGTGCTTTTTTTAGCGGTTGAAGACGTTTCTTCAGTTGTGTCGCAGGAATAGAGGCTCAAGGAAACGGCTACTGTCAAAAAGAATATTTTATTCAGCATCAGGAAGAATGATTTTAACGCCTTTTGCTTTGAACATTACTTCGCCAACAGGTTCAGTAATAGCAGCAATCTCATCCTCGCTTGCGCCACGGTCCTCGGCATAATGACGTAATTGGGTCACCGAAGTGCTGTCCCAATAGGCATATCCCGACATGATCATATCCTGACCTTGACTGTTTGTAGGAAGTAAAAACTCATAATCATAGTCTACAAATAGGTTATTATTCGAGTCAATAGCTGTCGCCATCCAGCATCCTTTGGTAGTACATACTTGTGTAATGGGACCGCCAACAACTGCCCAGACTGTATCTAGGTCACTGGCCATATTTTTTACGACTTCCGCTGCTGTAAAGGCATTTTCAACATTAAAGGTGCTGTCGCCAAAATTCAAATAATCCGTCGTTACGATCACGTTATCTGCACTTTCTTCTGCTGGATTTTTTCCGTTTTGACAAGAAATTAGCCCAATTGTAGCAAGCGCGGCAAGAAATAAATGTTTCATATGAATTATAAGTGTTTTAAAACGGGCGTACCTAATGTTTTGGTAAACACCGTCGATGATTTATAGTGTCAAATTTAGTACATTTGTACTCCCAAATAAAGCGCGAATGAAAATTGAATTGACTTCTAAAAGCCGCATAAGCGAAGTAGACTTTTCAAACCTACCTTTTGGACGTAACATGTCTGATCACATGTTCGTGTGTCATTTTAAAAACGGTGCATGGCAAGAGCCCGAAATTCGTCCTTACGGGCAGCTTGAATTTAGCTACGGTCTGCATGCACTGCATTATGGTCAAAGCGCTTTTGAAGGCATGAAAGCATATCGTAAAGATGATGGTACCGTTAGTATGTTCCGTCCTTTAGACAATTTCGCACGTTTGAACAAGAGTGGAGCACGTTTAATGATGCCTCAAATTCCTGAGGAAATCTTTATGGACGGTTTAACGAAACTTTTAGAGATCGACGCGAATTGGGTGCCTACTGCGGAAGAACACAGCTTATACATTCGTCCATTCCTTTTCGCTTCTTCTGAATTTATCGCCGCAAGACAAAGTGATGATTATACCTTCTGTATCATAACTTCTCCAGTAGGGCCTTATTACACCGGTTCCGTGAAAGTGAAGATTGAGCTGGAGTATACACGTGCAACAGGCGGCGGTATCGGTTACACAAAAGCAGCAGGTAATTATGGTGGTGCTTTTTACCCTACATCGCAAGCGATCAAGGAAGGGTACAACCAGGTCATTTGGACCGATCACAAAGAACACAAATACATAGAGGAGAGTGGAACGATGAACCTTATGTTATTTATAGGAGATACTTTCGTAACTCCGCCATTAACGGACCGTATTTTAGCTGGTGTCACACGGCGCTCCATTATTACGCTTGTAAAAGAGCAAGGTTGGGCGATCGAAGAGCGTCCAGTAACGGTAGATGAAATTGTCGAGGCGGCAAGAACAGGCGCATTGAAAGAGGCTTTTGGTATGGGAACTGCAGCTGTAGTTAGTCAGATTGACACCATAGGTCATGAGGGTACTAACTATTCTATACCCACCCCAGCAGATGGTAAGGCAATGGAGATTAAGCGTTTATTGAACGATATACGTTTAGGTCGCACACCGGATACAAATCAGTGGATGGTTGACGTTGTTCAACCGGCTACCGCTGAATAGTCTGAAAAATCAACAAAAGAGGAACCCGGTTGCGAAAGCAGTCGGGTTTTTTTATCCTCTGTAAGGAAGTAAAAGTCTAAGCAAGGTGGCTGTATCGAGACCGACGACGCTATTGTAATTGCCCTCAATGCGATTGATGAATCCTGCGCCAATCCATTCTTGAATCCCGTATGCGCCGGCTTTATCAAAGGGTTTATAGTGTTTGATATAATAGTCTATTGCCCAATCAGGAATTTCAGAGAAATAAACAGTGACTAAGCTCGTCTCGGTGGTCAATAGCGGTGTGCCATTATCTATAGTGACAAGGCTCAGTCCGCTGATTACCTCGTGCGTTGTCCCGCTCAAAGCCACTAACATTTCTCGTGCACTCGCTTCATCAGTGGGTTTTCCGAATCTATGCTTGTTTTGCCAAACCTCGGTATCGCTAGTGATCCCCAGCTGTCCAGATTTAAGATGCGTACATAGTGCTTTCGCTTTAAGTTCACTTACATAAGCCGCTACCTCCATGCCAGAAAGATGGGCTGGAGCACTTTCGTCTATATCAAGTGGTAGCGTGCGAAAATCTAGGCCTAAAGAGGTTAAAAAAGCGGCTCTCCTTGGACTTTGAGAACCCAAGATAATTTCGTGGGTCAATTTCATATTACCAGGTTCTATCTTCTTTGCGTCCCCACAGGTTGTGGATTTTTAGCAATTGCTCCAGGACATCTCTCACACAGCCTTCGCCCCCTAATACAGGACTAACATAGTCCGCTATCGCTTTTATCTCAGGCGCTGCATCTTGTGGTGCACAGGCTAGTCCGGCCAATTCCATCACGTCGTAATCTGGAAGATCGTCACCCATGTACAATATTTCCTTATTGGAGAGGTCGTAGCACATTTTTAGATCTTCAAAAGCATCAATTTTATCTGAAGCACCTAAATACACATCCGTTATTCCCAATCCTGAAAGACGTTCTTTAACATCTGAGGATTTTCCGCCCGTAATGATCGCTACGCGAATACCGTTGCGGACTGCCAATTGTAAGGCATAGCTGTCTTTACTGTGCATCTTTCGCACAGGAGCCATTCCGGGCATGAGCAAAACTTCACCATTAGTCAAGACTCCATCTACATCGAGGACCACGGTTGTAATGTTTTTAAAGAGCTCTTTATAATTCATCTTTCGGATGGTGTTTTTGAATACTGGCACTTAATAATCTATACAATTCTTGAGTGTCCACGTCTATGATGGAAGCCATGTGCTTCTCAATTGTAGGCGTATCGAAGCGCACTGCCGGGCCTGTCTGAGCCTTTTTAGGCTCTAGTTCGATTGCTTTATCCGGGCCTTGACGCATAATGGCATGCAAGATTTCTACTGGAAGATCATTTTGCGAGGCATGTTCGTAGGCCAACGTATACAGGTGATTCGTAAAATTATTGACCATCACAGCGGCTGCATGCAGTTTTTCGCGTTTTTCAGATGGGACATCAAAGATTTTTTGGGTCAGGCATGAGGCAATCGCTCGTAGCACCGCTTCGTCCTCCTTTGTTCTAGCTTCGATCAGAAAAGGAACTTCAGACCAATTCAAAGCAGCATCTTTCGTGAAGCTATATAATGGATAAAAAACACCACTTCGCATTCCACTTTGAATAGGTAAGGCACCTGCTGTGTGGGCAACCAACAGATGTTGAGGTAGAGAAGAACATACTGTTGAAACTTGATCGTCACCAACACATACGATCACTAGGTCCGTTGAGGTGCGTAGATGAAGATTGCGGTCTACGAAATATGGAGTGTGCTGTTTTGATAACCCATTAAAAAGATGGGTACCAAGGTTTCCCTTGCCTACTATAGCAATATGCAACGATCCATCACCCATGCATCAACTTCTTTTTAGACGTTGAACCACTGCAATCACAGTTCCTAGAGCCATTAAAATGGACCCGATCCACAATAAGTTTATCCAAGGGAAAATCACAGCTTTTACTAAAATGAATGGCACGTCTTCTTCTTTATGTTCACTCGCAATGATTACCGGTCGATTCGTTTCATAGTTGATGCGATCAAAGCTGAATTTTATACCCAATTCTTTGATTTCTGTATCCATATGCTGCACTTCATCTCCCTCTACGACATAAACGGGCATCACTTTATAGGTGCTATCATTCATGGTTTTGACCGTGATTCCAGCACCGAGCACTGCATATTCCAATTCACCACCTTTATCAGGTGCGTCCACGAGCAGCGTATCTAAAGTAACTTGGTATTTTCCATAGAGATAGTGGCTCTCGTTAAGATTGAATTCAATTTCAAATTGGTTTTTCCACTCATCATTTCCCAATTCCTCAGCCGTCCGTAAATCTGCATAGGTGACGTGCGTATAAATGTCTTTAAGCGCAAAATGCTGTGTTGACGGTTCTGCTACGTTGCCCATTCGTTCGTTAAGCTGTATGCGTGGTTTAAGTTCAAACGCGGCTTCCAATTTCCCATCATTTTCTTCAAAGAAATCCAGATGGTAGTTCACAAAATGACCCTCTTCAGATTGCTGTGACCAGCTCACGAAGTAGTTGCCCATAGGCACCGTGTCACCCTGCTCAATAAGTAGATTCTCGTTAGATGGGAAGTCTTCGTGAATGAAGGTGTCGTTTTGTGAAATGATGGTTTTGTTGGCATTTGAGACGAGTGATCCCGCAATGATCAGGCCGAAGCCAATGTGAGCAACGCTCGATCCTGTAACCGCACTTTGGCCTTTGGCCCAACGCAACCAAAATTCAGCATTAGCAATAATCGCATAACAGCTTGTCCAAAAGAGGAAGATGTACATGGGATTCCACATCTCAAGCGCTGCTGCTCCTGCAAAAGCAACGAGGGTGGTGAGCGCTAAACTAAGGATTTGACGCTTGAAGAATGACGCCGTTGTGGTTTTACGGTAAGCAAGGAAATGGCCCGCACCCATCAATAAAGTGATGATGATGGCAAACGGCACCTGTATGGCATTGTAATGCTCAATGGGATCGTTGAGGACTTTGTTGCGATCGTACAACGTGAAGAGCACACCTTCCGGACCAAACAGCTTATTAAAAACAGGGTAAGAAGTGCTCAGTGTAATTTGTAGACCACTAATTAATAGGGTCAATGCACCGATGAACATCCAAAATTCGCGGCTGTCCATACGGTCTTCCTTTTCCTTTTTCGGTAGGCCCTTGTAACGGATAAGTAATAACCCAAAGGCGCCGATGGTGAAGAAGAGGAGGTAAATTAATAATTGGCCACTCAAACCTAAATCTACGAAAGCATGAACGGAACTATCGCCTAATACGCCGGAACGGGTGAGGAATGTTGAGTATAAAATGAGGAGGAAGGTCAGGATAAGTAAAAAGAGTGCTGAGGGCATTACGCCACCTTTGTTGCGTTGAATGAGCAGTAAATGAGCTCCTGCTACCATGGTTAACCACGGTACCAAAGAGGTGTTCTCCACAGGGTCCCAAGCCCAAAAACCGCCGAAACTTAATGCTTCATAAGCCCAAGCGCCACCCATTAAGATACCAACACCTAAAATACCAACGGAAAAGAAGCTCCAAACGAGTGCGCTATTGATCCAACTCGTGTAGTCTTTGCGCAATAAAGCTGCGATTGCGTAACTGAAAGGCACTAATGTCGATGCAAACCCTAGGAATAGCGTAGGGGGATGAATGGTCATCCAGTAGTTTTGAAGCAACGGATTTAATCCTGAACCGTCTGCGAAATTCGGGAATCGCGTGAGGTAGTCGGCAAATTGAGTCCAGGGTAGACCGACATTTTCACTCAATTCACGCACAAGAATGAATGGGCTGTACCCGAGATGAAGGTCGCCTATGTAAACGCCTAAAATCATACTCACTAAAAACGCTTGTACTGCGGCAAATACCCCGACGACTGGCCCTTCAAATGATTTGGCACTATAGGTTAATATCCAACCTAAAATGGCATTCCAAAACATCCATAATAAGAACGATCCTTCCTGTCCCTCCCAGAATGCAGAAAATAGATAACGTGGGGCGAGGTCCAGCGACGTGTGTTTCCATACATAGTCGAACTCAAAGTAGTGGTTCGCCATGATAAAGAACAACGTGCCTATCAGACCGAACAGGGCAGTAGCGTGAATCCTGAACGCCAGACGGCCCAGCGTCTTCCATTGCGTACCTTTTTGGTAGTATGCAATTGCAGAGAGTAAAGCAAAAGCAAAAGAAAAGGCCGTCAATCCGCGACCTAATTCTGCTGCCCAAAGGTGTTCACCTATGTAGTTCATAAGAAGTTATTTGTAGATTTTATCGCTATCTACTTCGTTTTGTTCATTGTATTTCGACGGACATTTCATTAGTATTTCGGTGGCAATGAAGGCAGTATCTGCATCATAACCCGTGAGCGTAATTTCTTCAGAGCGCTCAAAATCTTGTGGTTTTGGCTCATAGTAGACTATCCGCTGCTTCTTTCCTTGTTTGTCAATGGCACCAAAAGAGAATTGGACCGATTTGGGCTCAAAGGTCATTTCGGCATCTAAATCTAGGAACGCGATGACTGTGGTAGCATCACCTCCTGCTGAAGCAGCTGTGGTAAAATCACTGTAAGTCGCACTATTGCCCAATTTTACGAGCGTATACCCAATAAGAACCGCAATAGCAATAATGATAGCCACCTGACTATTTTTCATCCTCAAGCTTTTTAATTTTTCTATCCAAGGAGAATAAATAGGCTCCAAGACCAATGAATATGATAGTGATCACACCAATGACTACGTTCATTTTTTCATTCCCATACATCACGCTGTCGTTCTGAGCGGCCGCAGCTAAGGGAGAAAGGGCGCTGAATAGGGCAATTTGCTTTTTCATTCTTCTAAAGTTCTAAGTCTATAACGCAAAGAGGCGATCCAAGTTCCCACTAAAATCCATCCAAGAACTGCAGGGTAAAACACGAGACGTAATCTATTGTCTAAATCGTACGAATTAAATCCGGGATTACCTCCATTGCCAGGGTGTAAGCTATCTGTCATTCTTGGTAGAATACCTATGAAAACAATCATCATCACGAAAGCAAATATGTTATAGACACCGCTAATTCTAGCTCTTTTACGAGGATCATCAATGGAGTTTCTCAATACAAAGTAGGCCAGGTAAATGAGCATTGTGATGGCCGTTCCATTGAGTTTAGGGTCATTCGTCCACCATGCACCCCAAGTAAATTTTGCCCAAAGCATACCTGTTAGAAGTCCTAGAACACTAAAAAACATTCCTGTCTCTGCCAGGCTTATGCTTCTTCTGTCGCGTGCCATATCTTCTGAAGAAAGAAAACCTATTGCGTTGCCAAAACTTGCAGCCATCATCGCGACCATCGCAAACCACATACTGACATGGTAAAAAAGATTGCGTATGCTTTGCTCAATGATGGGAAGATCGGGCACCTCTGACCATAAACCGTAAGTAAGGCTGAATAGGATTAAGAGCAGTCCTGCTATTTTGTAGGGTAGTCCTTTCATGCGTGTGTTTAATCTTGCCAAAGATACGGAAAGAGTAGGTAGGCTAGTAGTCCAATTCCAATATCTAATGCACCTAAAGAACCTATTAAATTAAAGGCCTCGTTTGTAGGGACACCTACTATCGCTTGAAGATTTAAAGCGCTGGTTAATTGTAGAATAGGGAGGAGTAGTGGTATAGCTAAAATAGCGCCTAAAGTCGCATTTCCTTGAGTGCGCTGTGCCACGCCAGAAGTTAAAGTAAGCACCACGCTACATCCTACGCTGCCTAAAAGCAATGCGAGTCCGAACAACGTATTATTGTAAACAGGATTGCCAAAAAAAACAATAAAGAGCCCCCAAGTAACCCCACTAATTACAGTAATGTACGCACTGTTGAACAGGAGCTTGGCAATAATCGTCGCGCCAGGACCAGCGATAGTTTGGTAATAATGGAAGTAATCATTCGATTCAAATTCGAAACTTCTTGAGCTTAATTGGATCGCTCCGAAGAACACTACAATCCACAGTAGCGTATTCCAAACTTTATCTGCAGGAATACTCCCACCATTAAGAAGATAAATGAGGTAAGCAACGCCTACCAGGTATAGCCCCAAGGAAAAGAGTACATTCGAATTTCGCACTTCCTGGGAAAAATATCTTTGGACTAATATCCACGTATTCTTCATGGGCGTAAAATTACGGCAAACTATTGTGCAAATTTTGGGTTGTATATTAAAATCCTATTCATGAATAAATTATTTTTATTTTTTGCTCTAATTGCGCTATCGTGTTCTGCTCAAGATGGCAATCAATCTTCAACGGCTTTAGCCTCAAATGTTACTACCCCTATGGAAGCTACCTCATTCTACGATCTCAGCGCAACAACCATTAATGGCGATGTCTTTGATTTCTCCCAGCTCAAGGGTAAAAGAGTACTCATCGTAAACACAGCATCTAAATGTGGGTACACCCCTCAATACTCCGGTTTACAGGAGCTTCACAACGCTTATGGAGGTGAAGATTTTATTGTTCTGGGCTTCCCTTCAAATGACTTTGGTTTTCAAGAACCAGGTAGCGAAGACAAAATCGCAGATTTTTGTGAGAAAAATTACAGTGTAACTTTCCAGATGATGAGTAAGGTAAAAACAAGTGCTCAAAGCGGTCATTCCGTATATCAGTGGTTATCTAACGCTTCACAAAATGGAGTAAGTAATGCTAAAGTAAGCTGGAATTTCAATAAGTTTTTGATTGATGAAAACGGTCATTGGATTGGGCATCATGCTTCTCGCGTTGCTCCCATGAGCGCGGAAATCACTTCCTTTGCAGCAGGAAATTAGACATATGAAATTAGACATTCTAGCTTTTGGCGCCCATCCCGATGATGTTGAGCTTGGTGCTGGAGGTATATTAGCGGTGCATTCAGCGGCAGGAAAAAAGGTAGGGATTATAGACCTTACGCGCGGTGAAATGGGCACGAGAGGTACCCCAGAATTGCGTGATGAAGAAGCAAAAGAAGCTGGACAAATTCTTGGGTGTATCATTCGAGAAAATTTAGCGTTTTCCGATGGAAAAATTCCTACGGATCACGAGTCACAAATAAAGGTTGCTGAGATCATCAGGAAGTATCAACCAGATGTAGTTTTAATGAACGCACCGACAGACCGTCATCCTGATCATGGCCGGGCTTCGCAGTTGGTGGAAGAGGCATGCTTTTTATCAGGGCTTCATAAATTAGAGGTACGTTCTGAGTTTGCGGGACTGTCGCCATGGCGCCCTAAGCAAATGTATAAGTACTTGCAATTTTACAATCTTGAGCCGAATTTAATTGTTGATATTACCTCAGGTTTTGAAGCTAAAATGACTGCTATTGTAGCGCACAAAAGCCAATTTTATAACCCTAAAAGTTCGGAGCCAGAGACGGTCATTGCAAGTAAAGGTTTCCTTGATTCTGTTGAGGCGCGTGCTATGGACTGGGGCCGTATCATTGGTACGAAATATGCAGAACCATTGATCAGTGTGCGTCACATAGGTGTAGAAAATCTTCTGGATTTACGATAAAAAAACGATAATAATACAGGGTAATTGATTGTAAAAAAAAGATTACATTTATTGTTGAATTAAAATCACACACAAATGAAGCCAAAAGCAGTAGTGGATTACATCCGTGAAAACCAAAACAACAACAAAACCCTGAAGTCTTTATTCGCGTCACAGTTCCTAGGAAAGTTTTCTGAGCAGGAATTGTCCGGTTTAAGGAAATCGATTGAAAAGGAAATTCATGCACGTCAGCAATCTGTTGTTGATGAGAAAATCGCCTTTTTACAGTCGTTGGGTTACAAGGTTGAAAAATAAACTTAGGCTCTTATCTTCATTAAAAAACCCCGCGCCAAAGGCGCGGGGTTTTTTGTGCAAAAAAAAATTGCTGTCGTTTTTAGTCTCTCCCGAGCATACTGAGGTAGTAGGCGAGCTGCGTCATGGATGCCAATGCAGCGACTAAATAAGTGCGTGCAGCCCATTTAAGTGCATCACCTGCCTTTTCATGCTCAACAGGGGTAATAGTACCAGATGTGGTCAGCCAGGCTAAAGCTCTGTTGGAAGCGTCATACTCAACGGGTAAAGTAATTACCGTGACTACGGTGATGGTCGCCTGTGCAGCGATGAGCACATAGATGATGGTATTCATTCCAAAAAGGTGCAGAAAGCTCATCCCAAAAATCATAGAAATGATCACGATGTTCATGATACGACCACTCAGGTTTGCGATAGGAACCAATTGCGAGCGCAGATCTAACCATTTGTAACCCGTGGCATGTTGCACGGCGTGTCCTACTTCGTGCGCCGCGACGGCAGCAGCACTCACGCTTCGTCCACTGTAGACTTCAGGGCTAAGGTTTACCGTTTTATCCATTGGATTGTAATGGTCTGTTAATTTACCGGGAACACTTTGAATCTTTACATTGTAAATGCCATGATCGTCTAGCATCTTCTGAGCGATTTCAGCGCCACTCATTCCGTTACTCAACGCTTCTTTAGCGTATTTCTTGAATTTTGATTTTAGTCGGGCTTGAACTGCGAAGCCAACCCCGATGAAGAGAATGATTAATAATAAAAACATAGGTATGTTATAAAGTTGTTTGCAATCTAAACGTTCAAATTCTATGCCTTGCTCCTAATAGTGCGTAAATTTGGCAGAGAGACCTCAATAGTATGACAAAAAAGCCGCTAATCCTTGTAACGAACGACGATAGTATCGTTGCGCCTGGAATTCGAACCTTAATAGAAATTGCCAACGAATTTGGTGAAGTGTATGTGGTGGCCCCGGATGGTCCGCAAAGCGGAAAGGGTCATGCAATCACGCTCGATCAAAGTCTTCGTTGTACAGAGGTGCCTTCGGAAGGCCCCCAAAAAGAGTTTAAGGTCAGTGGTACCCCAGCCGATTGCGTTAAAATGGCCATTAACGTGGTTATGCCACGCCGTCCTGATTTAATTTTAAGTGGGATTAACCACGGATCGAACGCCAGTGTGAATGTTATTTATTCCGGAACCATGAGTGCCGCGGTAGAAGGAGCGTTAGAGCGCGTGCAGGCCATCGGGTTTAGTCTTTGTGAATTCTCTTGGGAGGCGTCTTTTGAGGCTGCTAAACCTTATGTACGCAAAGTCATTAAGGCAACGTTAGAGAATGGACTACCGAGCGGTGTGTGTTTGAATGTAAATATTCCTGAAAATGACAAAGCGCCTTATAAAGGTATGCGTGTATGTCGTCAAGCTATAGGGAACTGGGTGGAAGAGTTCGATGCACGTATTGATCCCTTCGGTCGACCGTACTATTGGCTTACCGGTAAATATGAAAACTACGATCACGGAGACGATACTGATATTGCTGCCCTAGAAGATGGATATATTAGTATTGTCCCTATTACGATCGATCTTACCGCCCATCATGCTGTAGCTACTCTAAACCAGTGGAACTTTGAGAAATAGAAAAATCGATTTTATCGCAGGCCTGCTTGTAGGGCTTGGAGCGCCATTATTCTCCATTGCGGTTGCGCTTGAGGCCTTCCCCGTGCTGCAAGATGTAGGTGATGTAACTAATCCTGCATGGCGACTGGTAACTATGCGTGCCATCAGTTTCGGGACCATTATCGATGCTATATTATTTTTTACTGCGCTTAATTTTGAGCGCGAACGTGTAGCCCGGGGGATTCTAACTTCCTGTGTGCCAAGCGTGATTGCCGTTATTTATTTCCAATTCATCCTGTAATGTCAGTGTTCTGGATCGCAGGAGAGCCTTCGGGCGATGTACAAGCTGCTGCTGTTGCGGATTATATTTCTACGCATCATCCAGAGATTAAACAGTGGGGTTGGGGTGGTCAATTCCTAGAGAAAGCTGGGGTCACGCTTCTTAAAGATGTAACGAAAAAGCCCTTCATGGGCTTTATAGAAGTCGTGGTACGTGCCCGAAGTATTTTCAAGTCTTTTGCTGCGGTTAAAAAGCAAATCCTTTCAACTGGTGCTACAACGGTGGTGCTAGTAGATTATCCTGGATTTAATTTACGCATGGCGAAATGGGCCAAAGCGCAAGGTTTGCGTGTGGTCTATTATATTCCTCCAAAGGTTTGGGCATGGAAATCCGGACGAGCACAAATATTAAAGAAAGAATGCGATGCCATTCTAGGCATCCTTCCTTTTGAACAAAAATGGTATGCTGATCGCAACATCGATTATACCTATGTTGGAAATCCGCTAGCGCAGAAGTATGCTGGACTTAGTGCTTATGCACCTCAGGGATCCGTTGCCCTATTGCCCGGGTCTCGTTCACAAGAAATCGGACGATTACTTCCAGAATTTATTGCTGTTGCGAAAGCTATGCCTAAGCAAGCATTCGTGTTAATTCGCCCAGAAAGTGCAGTTCCAGTATGGCCTAGTCTTCAAATCCCGGAGAATGTCACGGTATTTACAGGTGAATTAAAGGACGGATTGGAGCAATGTTCGGCCGCCCTGGTTTGCAGCGGAACCGCGACGCTTGAGGTTGCACTTATGGGTGTACCGCAATTGGTCGTGTACCGTGCAAACCCCGTATCACTCGCCATTGCAAAGCGGTTTGTTAAAATTCGCTACATCTCTTTACCTAACCTCATTCTGGATACAGGGGCTTTACCTGAATTATTGCAGGAGGATGCTCGAGCCGAAGCACTTATTGTACGCTTGGTTGAGCTACTTGCAGACCCTTCAAGTCAATTGGATGCTTATACGAAGCTACTTCATGTATTGGAGCAAAAGGATCCAGCAGCTACTGCTGCCGAACATATTTTAACGATATCTTCGGACGCATGAAACGACAACTCTTTGCACTAATGGTAATGCTGATTTGCGCACTGCAATTGAGTGGGCAAACAGCTCCACGTGTGCTTATTTTCGCCGAACAAGAGTACAGTCGTTTACAAATCAAAGTGAAGGGCGGGTCTTATACATTGACGGCGTACACTCCGGATTCTGTCTTTACCATGGATTATGGAGCTGATGACGTTCATCCGCTCTACACCTTTCGTGGAGATTTACGTTTGAATAGAGCCGGTTGTGATTCTATACGTATTACTACAAAGGATACTTTCGTTGTGCGCGTTTTACGAGGGAAGAATTGGACTGCAGAGCGTCCTTATTTAGGGGATTTTATCCTGCGTCCTAATCTCATCTACCTTGAAGGCATCGTTCGCATACCTATCGAACCATACATTGCCGGAGTGGTGGAAGCAGAAGGCGGTTCGTCTTCAATAGCGGAGGCTTATTACAAAGCACAAGCCGTTATCGTTCGTACATGGCTCATCACTAATTTTAAAAAGCATATTTCAGAAGGCTACCACATAAAAGACGATCAAAGTTCCCAGGCGTTCAAGGGCTTACCTCATAGTAAGAATGCTGGCGTTATCGCAAACGCCTGTGCCGCTTTAGGCGATACGGTCGCTTTACATAACAATGCACCAATAATCGGCTTTTACCACAGTAATTCTGGTGGTTATACTGCCTTACCAGAACAGGTGTGGTCAAAATCCTTACCGTACTGCCGCGAGGTGCTCGATCCCTTCTCTAAAAAAGGTTCTAAAGCACATTGGGAGAAAACCTATTCTTGGGAAGATTGGCAGAAGTACTGGTCGCCTTCCATAAGCTGGACGGCATCCGATTGGACTGCGTTCTTTGACCAACTGCCGGATACCAGGAGTACGCTATGGACTTTAGATGCTGTTACTTTTAAAATGGAAACTGTACGTAGAGATTTTAAGTGGCGTAGTGCCTATGTGCTTCCGCAAGCAACTGCTGAAGGCGTTGTGGTCCATGGCTATGGCTTTGGCCACGGCGTTGGAATGGCACAACAAGGCGCCATGCTTATGGGGAAATCCGGCTTTGATTGGAAAGAAATCTTGGATTTCTATTTCAAAGACCTAGAATTTGAACCTGTTCAAAAACTTTAATTCTCCACAATTTTAGGAAAGTTGTGCTCCCTTTGCCCAATTTATTGGGATGGTTTTTCGTTCTACGGCAGTTTTATGCATCGCTTCAAGTTTGACCTCCATGTATCGCCTAGATCTGGTGTTGGTCTTTGTTGTGGCTTTTGGTATAGCGCCGTGGCGTTCCTTTTGGTCCGATGCCGGCGCAGTAATATGGACCATAACCGTACTAGCAGGTGTCCACGTTTTTCTCGAATGGCGCTATTGGTATCCTAGTCCGGCAATTGGCGCGTTCATCGAGCCCGGTGCAGCGCTCCTTCGCATGTTTTTGCAAAACCGCATCGATCAGGTCGCTACCGGTGTGCTTCACGGTTTTTTGTACGGCGTTTTACTAGGCGACCGAAGTGAATTAACCCCCATTTTTCAAGAAGGGTTTCGCAGCCTTGGAATTTCTCATATGCTGGCTGTAAGCGGTTTTCATGTGGGTTTTTGGGTGGTCTTAGGAAGGCCAATGAAATGGCTTTTTAGGTTTCGTAACTGGCGCTTACTCTATGTGCTTTTTATGGGGGTTTTTCTATGCGTTTATGCAGTAGTCGTAGGAGCGGGGCCTTCTGTGATTCGCGCTGTTGGGACCTTTTGTTTTGCTGCTTTTGCCTTGCAAATGGATTGGCGGATAAAGCCTTTGCATTGGCCTTTACTCGTGGCGTGGTTAATGTGGTGGTACGACCCTGAGGTTGTTCAACGTGTTGGCTTTCAACTGAGTTTTAGTGCCGTATGTGGCATTTTAATTGGCCTAAACGGTCTTCCGGCGAGCGAATTTCTCCAATCCTGGCAAAGGGAATCACTGAAGGGTAAGAAGCTGAACTTTTTAGTACCTGTTCAAGTCTCGCTTTCGGCTTGGACGGCTACTTTACCCTTAGTCATGCACCATTTCGCAGGAGCAAGTCCGTATTTTTTGATAGGTAACCTTTTGATTGTTCCTTTTTTTGTCGCGTATATCTGGTCCGCTTTATTCGCAGTACTGTTTGCTCCATTGCTTCCTTATGAGGTTTTAGAAGTATGGAACAGCAGCTTCGAATGGTACGTAGATTGGGTGCTAAAATTAGCAGAAGGAATTAGCCAGCAAGGACTTCTTGAATTTTTTTCTCAAGCGTATTGGCAGTGAGCTTTTCAAATGTTCCGTTGTAAAAGATATGCATGTTTCCAGTCTCTTCACTAACCGTAATAGCAACTGCATCCGTGCGTTCTGAAATGCCCGCGGCAGCGCGGTGACGTAAGCCAAATTGGGAAGGAAGGTCACTACTTTCGCTTAAGGGAAGTATCGCACCGGCTGCAGAAACTGTATTGCCGGTGATTATGGTTGCGCCGTCGTGAAGCGGGGCGTTTTTGAAGAAAATGGTCTCTAGAACGATACGACTCACAGCTGCGCCAAGGTTGTGTCCGGTTCCTGCAAAAGCACCTAGAGGATCTTTGCGTTCTAAGATGAGGAGCACACCAGTTTTCGTGCTTGATAAATTTTTCATGGCACTAACCACGGCTTCAGTCGAAAGTGCGTTGGCTTCTGAATTTCCGAACGTGAACATACTCTTTAATCCCCGACGGCGACTAAAGGTTGCGGAACCCACGACAAGTAAGAACTTCCGAATTTCCTGTTGGAATACGATGATCAAAATAATCAATCCGGCACCCATAAATGAACCTAAAATCTCACTCAACAAATTCATCTGTAGAAGTTGTACAAGGTTGTATAAGAGATAGATGGCAACCATTCCTATAAGTATACGAATGGCCGCAGTACCTTTCAAAAGTCGATAGACTTGGTACAGCAAGAAGGCTGCAATAATAATGTCTAATGCATCGAGGATGCCGAAGTTTAACGTTCCCATGGTTGTAATAAATGCTGCACGCCATCGGGCATGAGGCGGTTGAACAAGTTAATGGTTTCCGCTGCTTCTGCTACATCGTGTACTCTGAGAATTTGGGTACCCCCTAATAAAGCAGCCATATGCAGGGCTGTGGTGCCATTAAGGCTTTCTTCTGAGCTGATCTCGAGCGCTTTATAAATCATGCTTTTTCGACTCACCCCAGTAAGAATTGGACGGCCTAAAAGTTGAAATGCGTTGAGTTCTCTGAGCAATTGGTAATTCTGTTCGAGCGTTTTTCCAAAACCAAATCCTACATCGACGATGGTATCGTGAAGGCCCATTTCATGAAGTAAGGGAAGTTTTTCACTGAAAAAGCCAATGATGTCTTGAGTGACATGGGTATAAGTAGGATTGAGTTGCATAGTGCTGGGGTTACCTTGCATGTGCATGATGATGTAGGGGCAACGGTGGGCAGCAGCGACATGATATATTTCTGGATCGAGGTTACCTCCACTGATGTCGTTAATCCAATGCGCACCAGCATTTAGTGCCTTATCGGCAATTTCAGCACGGAAGGTATCTACAGAAATAAAGTGGCCCGGATAGTCTTGAAGTACTTCAGAAACGGCGGGAATGACATCTTTTAATCGGTTCCATTCCTCCTCAGGAGTCACTGCATCTGCGCCCGGGCGCGAGGAATACCCGCCAATATCAATGATGCGTGCACCGCTGTTGAGCATCGCTCTTGCCCGCTCAGCCGCCGCTTCAGGAGTATTTAAGCGGCTTCCCGCGTAAAAGGAATCTGGGGTACTATTCAATATTCCCATGATCCACGGTGTGGATAAGGTGTGAATTGTCCCTTGACATTGAAGCAGAAACTCAGGCATTGTTCTTTGTATCTTCGTTAGATATAGCAAAGCTAACAAATGAATACAGCTGACCAATTCGATGCCGTACTAAGTAAATGCCACGGCCTCTTCGAGAAAAAAGGAAAAGATTACGGCACCGCGTGGCGCATTTTGCGTTTACCGTCATTGACCGACCAGATATTTATAAAAGCCCAGCGCCTTCGTAGCATTGAGGATAAAGGTGCCCAATTGGTCGACGATCCTCTTGAAGGCGAGTTCATTGGCATATTGAACTACAGTATTATGGCGCTCATTCAGCTCGAACGAGGTGTAGCGGAACAGCCTGATCTGGATTGGAAACAGGCCAGTTCCGCGTATTTGGAGAAAGCGGAGGAAGCGAAAGCACTCATGCTTCGAAAAAATCACGACTACGGCGAAGCCTGGCGTGATATGCGTATTTCCAGTTTTACAGATCTCATCTTGCAGAAATTGTTGCGCGTAAAGCAGATTGAGAATAATCAGGGGAAGACGTTGGTAAGTGAAGGTTTAGAAGCGAATTACCTCGATATGATTAATTACAGTGTCTTCGCCTTGATTAAATTCATGGAGTCGCAAGCATTAAAAGCATAAACACAATGAAGAAGGTTCTGACCATTTTCTCGCAATTCGCCGTAGGTGCGTTGTTCGTTTTCTCGGGTTTAGTGAAGATGAATGACCCTGTAGGATTCAGCTTTAAGCTGGAAGAATATTTCTCAGAGGAAGTTTTGAATTTATCTATTTTCGAGCCTTTTGCGCTCTCCATTGCCGTTCTGTTAGTCATTGCAGAGGTGCTCTTAGGTGCCGCACTAATTTTCGGATTGTATAAACGTTGGACGTTAATCTTGCTCTCGGCAATGATTGGATTCTTTACGTTTCTCACCTTTTGGTCTGCTTATTTCAACCAGGTGACCGATTGTGGGTGTTTTGGTGATGCCATTCCGCTTACTCCGTGGGAAAGTTTCTACAAAGACGTTATTCTCACCGCATTAATTCTTGTTTTATGGTGGGGCAGAGACCAGCTCTTTGATCGATGGCCGAAATGGTTAGTAGGGATAAAATTGGCCGCTATTCCTCTTTTTTGTTTAGGCTTAACCTACCACGTTTTACACCACCTACCTGTGGTAGATTTTAGAGCGTATGCTGAGGGAAATAGTATTGTAGAAGGGATGAAAAGTGCAGAGGAACTAGGCTTGGAGCCGCCTCAGTATGAAGTCATCTATACGATGGAAAACGCGGAAGGTACGCTTCAAGAGATTAGTTCTACCCAGTACGTTAACGAGAAATGGTGGGAGAAGAAGGACTGGAGTATGCGCAGTGAGCTGTCTAAAACGATACAGGTTAAGGAAGGCTACGAACCTCCGGTTCACGATTTCAGTATCATGAATGACTATGGTGAAATGACCGATAGCATCCTTGAATTGGATGAAGTTTGGCTTTTGGTAGCTTATAACGTGAGGAAAACAAAGGAACAGGGTTGGGCTCCAGTTCTTAAAACAGCAGCATATCTGAAGGAGCAAGGAATCCCATACGTCGTTCTTTCGGCCTCTATGCCAGAGGATTTTATTCCTTTTGGGTTTACGGATACAACGGCTTTCGCATTTACGGATGAGACTACATTAAAAACTATGGTTCGTTCTAATCCAGGTTGGGTAGTCCTTAAAGACGGTGTGGTAGCTAAAAAGTACCACTTCAATGACAGTCCACATTGATCCGATTTGCACTACAAAAACTAGGACAAGCGCTATTCACTCTGTGGGGTGTAGCGACTTTGGTATTCTTCCTGTTTACCATCGTTCCCGGTGATAGTGCGCAGATGATGTTGGGTAAACGCGAAGACCCTGCGGCATTGGCTGCCGTTCGTGCGAAATACGGTTTGGATAAACCCATCGCGGTGCAATACGTAAACTATCTGAAGCGCATCAGTCCCATGGGTTGGCCAAACGATCAGCACGGCATTTTTAAAGCACCAGATTTAGGCGAAAGTTTCCAGCGTCAAGGACAACAGGTGAGTAGCTTGATAGGTCAAACTTTTCCTAATACGGCTTTACTCGCTGCAACGGCTATTGGTTTTGCATTGCTTGTGGGTGGCGCGTTGGGCGCTTGGGTCTCTTACCGGCCAGATTCGTTTTGGGATAAAGCGTTGCTCACATTCAGCTCATTAGGGATGAGCCTTCCGTCTTTTTTTACAGCCGTACTCTTCGCTTGGGTTTTTGCTTATTTGCTTGGTCCCTGGACAGGGTTGAATTTAACAGGGTCATTGTATAGTGTTGATGATTACAGTGGTGAGCGGTATCTCAATCTGAAAAATCTCATTTTGCCTGCTTTGACCTTGGGTATTCGGCCGGTGGGTGTAATCCTACAATTGACCCGTAATAGCTTGTTGCAAGTGGGTTCAATGGACTTTATTAGAACGGCCAGGGCTAAAGGTTTGCGAGAGCGCACGGTGTTTTTTAAACATCTATTGCCTGTCGCTTCAAATCCAATTATTACTACGATAAGTGGTTGGTTTGCATCACTGTTAGCAGGCGCCGTTTTCGTTGAAATTATTTTTGGTTGGAATGGTATGGGTAAATTATTGGTAGAAGCTTTAAATACCCGAGATTTGCCCATCACAATGGGTTGTGTACTGGTTATTGCTGCGCTTTTCGTGGTATTAACAACCCTGGTGGATGTATTGTACGCTGTATTGGACCCGCGTATACGCGCAGAATTTTTTTAAAAACACATCAATAGTAAAATAACATGAGAAGAAGAATCGTTGCTGGAAACTGGAAAATGAACACTACTTATACTGAAGCTATGGCTTTGGTTGATGCTCTTAAAGAAAGCCTTACAGAAGAAGTAGTGGGTGAGACTGGAGTGATTATAACTCCGCCGGCATTGTATTTATCGGACATCGTAGAATCCTTAGTTGAGAATCCTTACATCGCTGTAGCGGCTCAGAATTGCCACGAAAAAGAATCGGGCGCATATACGGGAGAGTGGAGTGCGCCGATGCTTGCGTCTTTAGATATTGATGCCGTTATTTTAGGACACAGTGAGCGTCGCGAATATTTTGGTGAAACGAACGAAGCGTGTAACACTAAGATCTCGCAAGCCTTGAATAATGAATTGGCGGCCATTTACTGTATTGGTGAAACATTGGAGGAGCGTAAAAGTGGTGCTTATATGGATGTCATTTTGAAACAATGTGAAGAAGGGCTTGCAGGGTTTATTGCTGATGATATGGATAATATTATTCTTGCCTACGAGCCGGTTTGGGCTATCGGTACAGGTGAAACAGCATCTCCAGAACAGGCACAAGAAGTACATGCTGGTATCCGTGCTTGGTTAACGGAGCGATTTGAAGCGGAAACTGCGCAGGATGTAAGCATCTTGTATGGTGGATCATGTAAGCCAGGAAATGCTGCTGAATTGTTTGCTAAAGCGGATATTGACGGTGGTTTGATTGGCGGTGCATCACTTAATGCAGCGGATTTCACGGCCATTATCGAAGCAAGAACGAAGGCTTAATGACATCTGATACTCCAGTTTATATTGAATTAGCCGTAACGGTTTCGCCTTTAGAACCATTCCGTGATTTATTTATCGCCCAGCTCGGTGAAGTTGGTTTTGAAAGCTTCTCTGAAACGGAAACGGGTTTCGCCGCCTACATTTTAAAAGAAGCGTATACGGCTTCTGAGGCGATGGACCGGTTGAAGTGGGATGGAGTCACTGTTTCTGTTAAGGAACAAGAGATTGAGCAGGTCAATTGGAATACGGAGTGGGAAACAAACTTTGACCCAATCGAAGTTGATGATCGCGTATACATACGAGCTCCTTTTCATGCAGAACGCAACGGTTTTGAATACCCTATGTTGATTGAGCCGAAAATGTCTTTCGGGACGGGGCATCACCAGACGACGCACATGATGATCCAATGGCTATTGGAGACATCATCAGAGCATTGCGATGTATTAGACATGGGTTGTGGCACGGGTATTCTCGGCATTTTAGCTGGAATGCGTGGCGCAAAATCGGTACATGGGATCGATGTAGATACCTGGTGTATCGACAATACACTAGAGAATGCAGAACGTAACGGAGTTCCTATGTCAGCCGCTATAGGTGGTTCAGAAGTTTTAGAGGACACGTACGATCTCATCCTTGCAAATATTAACTTGAATGTGCTATTGGCGGATCTTTCCCACTACGAAAAGGCCTTGCGTGCGGGTGGAAGCATTTTCTTTAGCGGATTTTATGAAGATGACGTGCCTACGCTGCGTGCTGCAGCGGAAGCATTAGGCCTTAGCTTTGAGGGAATGAAAGCCCGCGAGCAGTGGCGCAGTATTAAAATGGTGAAATAGCGCATGCGAAAATTTGGGTTACTTCTTGCATTGATTGTTTCTTTTGGTCTTCAGGCACAAAAAGTGACCCGTTTTACTTCCATAGACGCATTTTCTGAAGAGTTCGAGAAGCTCATTACGGTCTCAAAAGAGTTAGACGGCGTTTTTAAGGACTCTTTGGTTCCTAATTTTTTAGCAGCGGTAGATTACGAACAAGAAGATCTCTGGCTAGACTATGCGAATCAACTTTTGCGAAAACGATTAGACGATGCGCAAACGTGGGAGCCGCTTCTGCGCACCCTCATTTATGTTGCGGAAAACGAAGAATATGATCGTTTTGGAACACTTATCAAGCATTTCTACGGCTTCTCTAAAAAGAATCCCTCCAGTAGGATTCGTTCGTATCAAAATCAGTTTTACCGCAATCTTGTAAAACATGAATTCTCGGAACCTGGAGCCCTGGTCTGGAAGGCACCGGCAAGTCTATGGGCTTTACAGTTTATCGAAGGCGAACCGCAATTCGAACTGGAATTAGTAGATATCGTAGGTTTAAATGGTGGTGATAGCACCATGGTCATGGGGGTGAATGGTGTTTTTTACCCGCGTAAAGGGTTGCTGAAGGCCCAGGGTGGAACCATTATCTGGTCTCGAGCCGGACAACTCGAAAAGGAAGTGTATGCGGAATTAGGGTCATGGACCTTAGAGGTAAATAAGTCAAATTTTAAAGCCGATAGCGTCACACTTTTTGCCTCCGAATTTTATGACGAACCACTTCAAGGTATACTGGAAGAGCGTGTTTCTTCTGTCAACTTAAAGGATGCGCGCTTTCCAAAATTCACGTCATATCGCAACGATTATATTCTAGAAAACCTATATCCTGAGGTTCATTTTAAAGGTGGAATAGGGGTTGCTGGGGCTCAGTTTTATGGAACAGCTTCAGACAGTGCACTGGCTGCATTAAAATTTACCTATAAATCAGACACAGTACTCACACTTAAAGGACGGAGTTTCCTCTTTAAAGACAGTTTACTTAGCTCGAAACGTGTGGAAGTTATTGCTCATTTAGGCGCGGATAGTATTTACCACCCGTATTGCGAAATGCGTTACGATTCACGTGTGGGTCAGGTGCGTGTTATTCGCTTTGAAACCGGCCTGGGATTGGCATCTTTTACGGATTCTTACCACGCATTGGACATGAGCGTGGACCAATTAGTTTGGATTCAGGGTACGCCTATCTTGAATTTTAAGAACCTCAATCTAGGTTCTGGGCAAGCGGCTGTCTTTGAGAGCAAGCAGTATTTTCGGGTCCAGCGCATGGAAGAAATTGCAGGGCTTCAGAAAAACCATCCGTTACGCGAATTAAGAGACGCTGCTTATGCCTATGGGTATGAGAATATACCTTTAAAGGATCTAACTTACTCCCTTCGGATGGCTCCGGAAGAAGGGGAGCTCTTTCTTTACCACATGGCTATTCAGGGGTTTGTGACCTTTGATGTAGACGAGCAGACCATTAGCCTAACCGATCGTTTGTTTGAATATTTATTGAATTGGGAAGCAAAAAGAGACTACGATGTTATCCAATTCGTTTCTCGCACCTCTGCCGGAAACAACGCGCAAGTCAGTTTGTTGAATTATCAAATGGATATTGCTGGTATTTCGCGTATTACAGTGAGCGATTCTCAAGAAGTGGATCTCTACCCTCGCGGCGGTCGAATCACGGTTAACGAGGGTATGGATTTTGATTTCGATGGACGAATTAATGCAGGACTCTTTAGTTACTGGGGACAAGACTATTCGTTTGACTACGATTACTTTAAAATAGACATGCCACAGCTGGATTCCATGCGCTTCAAAGTAAAGGAATTTAATCACAAGCCTGGAGAGCGCGCGGCTTTAGTAAACGTTCAGACGGTCCTCCAAGATTTACAGGGACAGCTGCTTATCGATCAACCGGATAACAAGAGTTCTAAAGAATACCATCCCGAATACCCCATTTTCCAGGCGCTAAACAATTCGTTTGTTTACTACGATCATCCCCGCATTCATGGAGGTGTTTACGAGCGGTCAAACTTCTATATGGCACTGGAGCCCTTTACCATAGACTCCCTGGGGAACACGACCACAGACGGTATTTTATTTGATGCGACCTTTCATAGTGCAGATATCTTTCCCGTATTCGCTCAGCCCTTATCAGTTATGCGCGATTATAGTTTAGGTTTTAAGACTAAAATGCCACCAACGCCAGTATATAAAGCCTCAGGAACATATACAGGCACATTGGCTTTATCTAATCAGGGATTACATGCGGAAGGTGCATTGGATTATTTACAAAGCCATACGGTTTGTCCTGATATCTTATTCTTCCCGCTTCAAGCGAGCGGTCGCGCTGCCACCTTCGCTGTAGAAGAAAGTACAACAGGTATGGGTTATCCATATGCCTCTGGTACGAGCAATCCGTTCGTTTGGATGCCGTATGAGGATTACATAAGAGCAGAAACGCGCGAAACGCCTTTTGCCTTCTATGGGTCGCCTGATGTTGCGGGTGAGGGTTCGTTGACCTATGGTGGGCAAGGAATGTTCGGTACTGGGGAATTACGCTACGGAACTGCGAAGCATACTAGTGAGGCGGAGGGTTATCAATTCTTCCGCCGATCCTTTGTTTCTGCGGATCAGGATTTCAGGGTGAAAACTAAAATTGATGATGAGCAATGGGCCTTCCAAATGTTAGCTTCATCTGCTGAGGTAGATTTCGATAAGCAGGAGGGAGTCTTCGATAAATTGGACCCGCACAGTACGTTAGAATTCCCAGCGAACCAATTCATGGCGTACATGGATCATGCGGAGTGGGATATGGCCAAAGCGACCGTTGACATCAAGCATACGCAAGACTACCAGGCTTACCTAGTGAGTACGCATCCAAGACAAGACAGTTTAGATTTTACAGCCGCTTACGCCCGCTTCGCACTCGCTCCGAGCGTCTTGGAAGCTTTTGATGTACCACAGATTGATGTTGCTGATGCTTCTGTTTATCCCGATAGTGGTTATGTAGTTATTCGGATTAACGCTGAAATGGACCCGCTTGAGCATTCTAAAATTTTAGCGGACCGATTCACAAAGCTTCATAACTTCTACGAAACAACCGTACGTATTCGTGGCAAGTACCGCTACACTGCGCACGGTATGTACGACTACATTGATGAGGAGGAGAGTACTTGGCCCATCGCTTTTGAGAGTATTGCACCAGATACTGCGGGGGTCACATTAGGCCGTGCGATTATTGAGGAAACAGACGATTTTTACATTAGCCCTTACTTTGCTTATCGCGGTAAGGTGGAACTCCATGCGGACCAATTACCAATGTTCTTCATGGGCTCCATTTTCATCCAGCACGATTGTCGCAACCTTCAAACCACCTGGTTTGACATAGCTAGTTTCATTGATCCGAATGACATCGTTATTGAACTTCCGTTTAACGATCCTAATAAGCTTAGTGACAACACTTTTAATGGCGTCTATATTTCTCAAGACAGCTTAGGTGGTCATTCTAACTTCCTATCGAAATATGCAGATCGCGCAGATATTGAAGTGCTTTCTTCGGATGGGATTCTATACTACGATGGCCAGGAGCAGGGCTATGTTGTGACGACTTACGAAAAGCTTAAAGATTTTACGCTACCAGATCCTTATTTGATCTTCCATAACTACGATTGTGACTTATACGGTACAGGGCCGCTTAAAGTATTAGACAATACGGGTGCTGTGACCACGGCATTAGCAGGTGCTGTTCGCCATGATCTTGTCGAAGATGAGGTGAGTATTGATGCGGTAATGACCTTAGATGCACCCCTTGATGAAAAAGCCTGGGAGGCTGTGGCTCAGCTGTTCTATGATGGCTCAGGTGCCCTCCGAAGTGACGAGACGGCGTACATCGACGGTATTTATGCATTATTGGGTCAAAAAGACGGAGGCGAATTCCTGGAAAATATAGGACTGCACGAAAACGAAGGCAAATTCCCGCGATTCTTGCGTCAGAGTTTGGTCATGAGTGAGGTTAATCTGACTTATAATGGCAGATACAAGAGTTTTATCAGCGAGGGTAAGGCTACGATTCAGAACATCTATAATCAACCGGTCTTTGCAGAAGTGTCCTGTCTCATTGAAGTGAAAGAACGTCGACGTGGTGGTGAAATTATTCTCTATCTGGACAATGGAACGGACTACCTGTACCTTTCTTTTAAGGGCATTGTAATGAGTCTTCGCAGTAGTGACGAAGCCTTTAATCAGGCTATACTGGATAAAGATGCTAAAGAGCGCAGTGTCAAATCTAAAGGCGATGCTCCTGCCTTCACCTACAATCTCGCTGGAAAAGGCAAAATCATGTTATTAAAACGCAGATTTGGTATTAAAGAATAACCCGCCTTACCCTTATCTTTGTGGCATGAGTTATCAGGAAGAATACCAACAATCAACAGCTACTGTCGCCCAGCGAGAGTATAACCTGGTATTGTTTAATGATCAAGAAAACACCTTTGATTTTGTAATCGAGGTATTGTGTACTGTTTGTGATCACACCGAAGAGCAGGCCGAACAATGCGCTTGGATCACCCACTATAAAGGTAAATGTCAGGTCTTAACAGGCGACCTAGATGATCTCAAGGTCAAGGCAGAGCTGATGGGGGATGTAGGCTTAACCGTTGAGGTTCAGTAACTCGCGACCAGCTCCTCGTTTCACGGTTGATTTTATCTCAAAAAATCTGTACCACCCCTTTTTGAATTAACTTTTTGCTCTATATTTGCCACCCCGCAAGGGAATGATGGCCGTGTAGCTCAACTGGATAGAGTACTTGACTACGAATCAAGCGGTTGAAGGTTCGAATCCTTCCTCGGTCACGAAGAGCAAACCAGCTCAAAAGCCTGCAACGAAAGTTGCAGGCTTTTTTTATGCCCAGAACCAC
>Ga0206127_1000212_pt1 | contig 74895 bp, 64 predicted proteins | sample Helgoland_Spring_6_FD_148646 | JGI IMG/M metagenome (GOLD analysis project Ga0206127, IMG submission 148646) | Pelagic subsurface seawater microbial communities from Kabeltonne, Helgoland, North Sea - Helgoland_Spring_Bloom_20160419_1 | ecosystem: Environmental > Aquatic > Marine > Epipelagic ...
TATCAGCAGTAAAGTCGACACCATCGCGGCACGTCCTTGTAGCCCGTCTGAATTCTTTATTGTAGGCCACTAAAAAGGTTCCGATTGCGGAAACGACAAACAGTGCCGCGGAAACAGTAAATGACATCATTAACAAATACACGATTGAGTTATTCATTCTCAGCGCCCTTTTTCACTCTTATTATTTGACTACTTCGTCGCTAGACATTAACAAATAGTAATGCATGAACAAAATACACAATGATCATATAAATAGCTTTATATATGAAAAAAGGAGCTAAGCATTGTAGAGAGCTTAAAAAGAGGGGTCGAAACTGACAGCGTTTGAGGTGTCAGCCACACTGCGGCTGCGGATAATCAGTGTACATGTACCACTAGGGATCATTAAAACGACTTGGGGGCGTAACCTGTAACAACATCAACTTGAATTTCTCTACCTAAGGCAGTCATTGGGTGGACAACAATCAGGCCCCGGACCGATTTTTTCAACTTTCCCATATCAGCCTGTTCTGCTTTCGTCAGCGCACGATTAAATGCCAGGGATTTGATATCACTGCCTTTATTGCCCAGCTGACTCGCTTGCTGTGCTTTCACGTTGGCAATTTTTTTGTTGGTCTTTTCTATACCGCGGCTCGCTTGTGCAATAACTTCCTTATCTTCACGCCGCTCAGCCGCAGCCAACTTCGACCGATGCTTATCGAGCCGGTTGTTTAAATTCTGTAATTCCCGTTTCAAATCCATAGTGCTGCCTTTTATGTACCGATGGTCGCAGGTGATCAAGCCTCAGTGCACAGTGTAACAGCTGAAGGACAAGCCCGTTAACGACAATCCTGATCCACTGCATAAATGACCACCTCTCGTCCGCCTAACCCGCGATAAATATTTCAAACGCGCTAGCAAATGCTTAGAGCAATCCTTGGTGTATGAGAGGAACAGTGTTTTAATCGCGACCCATACGCTAAGTTCGATTGCAAACCACGCCCACCTGTATCGGGTTACTCGGAAAATATTATGAATACGACAACCTACATGAACACTAAGTTGTACAAAAAAGTCCACAGTCTTGCCACTGAGATGCTATTAGCCGCCGACGAAGAGGACGATCAACGGTTTGTCGATTATTACCAAGAGCTCAAAACACTGTGCGAAGAATACCAAGACAAAGCGGAAAATCACCCCGTGCAGTGGGAGACCCTCGCTGATTTTACTGAGGACGTTACCGAGGCGATGGGGCTTTACGACAAGGCTTTAACCTTCGCACAGAGCATCAGCGCAAATGACTACATTGCCTCTATTAGCTATGCAAAGGCGCTGCTATTTAAAGAGCAGGAAGAAAAAGAACAGGCTGTCGAAAGTGCTTTGCAAGCTAACCAATATGCCGCCAAAACCGAAGATGAACAGCTACAGCGAGAAATAAAGCAGCTGCTGAAAAGCTTACGCTAGAAGAATGAACAGCCTATTTCACCCGTTTCGGGTAAATCCGATGACTCATGGCTAAACACTCAGCCGGCGTCTGGTCTATTTTGACAGTGACCGAACGTAGGCAACGACATCGTTTAAATCTCGATCGGAATGGATGCTCTTAGCCATAAACTTCATTTGTCCGCCGTAAACATCGTCCTCGTGAGAGCCTCGCAGGCCCGATTGAAAGCCGTTAAGTTGCCGAGTGAAATAAATGGTATCCAAGCTGGCCAGCCGAGGTGCGTTAACCAACGGATTACCCTCGGCGGCTCTGCCATGACAAGAACTGCAGCTTCCCTGATAAATCATTTTTCCGTTATCGACGTCACCCACAGCCTTGCTGGCAACAGCCACAACAGGTAGCGAGGCTATATAAGCAGACACGCTTGCCACAGCCTGTCTATTAACCAGCGTCGCACTCATCGCGCGCATTTGGCTGCCAAAAAGATCCCCAACTTCGCTGCCACGCACGCCGCCCTTGAAATGGTTAAGCTGCCGGCTTAAATAAATCTCGGTTTGACCTGCAAGAGCCGGCCCCATAGCAACAACGCCTTCAGCCTCTTCACCGTGACACGCAATACAGCTCCCATAAAGGCTCTCACCCTGTTCAAGGTCGGCAACAGCAAACCACGCGGCACAAAAAACTAAGCAACCAACAAATAGCCGTTTTAACGCAAAAGGTTTTTTCATACTCTGCCTCGTTGCAATGTCATAGAGTGGGCTTTTATCGTGGCCAGCAGCTAAACAGGGCTTTGAGTGAGGATGCAAATGCCAGTGGCTGATCAAGAAATACATGATGGTTAGCGTCAGGTAGCCAAAACATGGGAGCCTCTGGTCGCATCTCGCGCATAGGGTCCATATTTTCAGCATCGGAACCCCAGCTATCCTGGCCCATAATACCGGCAACGGGTATCGGTAGGTTTCGATAGATTTCTTCGTGGTCATTGCCGATGGTAAATTCGTAGTAGATAGAGGGATCAAACTTCCAAGTCCAACCATCGTCGGTTTCACGCAGAGAATGATGACCAATATAATCAAGAATATATTGATTGGCGCACGGCTGCGGCGGTGCCAAGCGGAATCTTGCCCGCGCGTCTTCATAAGACGCATAAACGCGCGTTGGCCTTGGCTCATCCCGATCAGTAAACCATTCGTCTTGCCGATCTTTGGACTTCACGGTGAAATCAACTAACACAATGCCACCCAATCTTTGGTGATGCCGATGTGCGGTTACTAACGTCACCATACCACCAAAGCTATGGCCAACAATTATCGGTTTATCCTGCATGTCGGCATCGTCACAAACTGCCATGACTTCATCGGCATAAAGTTCGCGGGTGTATTTTTTACGCCATCCGCTGTCACCCATTCCTGATAAATGAATACTCACCACGTGAAAATCGTGGACCAACAGCGGCGCAATGAAATGATACCAACGGCCATGTGCACCATTGCCATGGATAAAAATTAGCCCCGGCTTGCTGTTATCACCCCACTCCAAGTAACAGATATCACAGCCTTCATGTGCTACACGTCGTTCGTTATAGGGCATCTCCAGCGCGTTCTTGAACCACTCTGGCTTCCTTGTAATGATCGTCGACGTCGGAGCTTCCGCATGATGATTCGGATCATCATCAGAATCCATCGACAATCGATCTTCGATAACTTTTTGCGGCGCTTCCATGTCCGGCGGCGTATGAGGGGTCTTTCTGGTCATAAGTAACGTATCCTGGAAATCTTAAGTTCCGCTTTTGCGGTACAAATAGTACGTAATCACTCACCTGAGATGGCAACCTGCACAATTTTGGGCGCCTATTATCGCCAAAGTAACGCCTTTCGTCGATAGACTTTTCGTCGCAGCCTTTTTGACTGCGGCAAGATCAAATCCGCTGAGCGCAGACGGACCTCTTCTTCGTTTCGAGTGATCAGTCAGTCAAGGTCGGTACGTGAAACCTACTGGGCCAATCAGGTCAGGCAACTGCGACTGTATAAGCTCCACCCAATCGCAGAGGTAGGGACGGGTCTCCCGCGGGTCAATAAGATCGTGAACCGCAAAAGATTCTGCCGAAATATAAGGATTACGCCCTTTGGCAAACTCATCTTCCATTTTTTTCCGAAACGCCTCGGGGTCATCGGCCTCGGCTATTTGACGCCTAAATGCAACGGCAACACCGCCCTCAATAGGCAGAGCTCCTGCGTCAACACTTGGCCAAGTCAGCACATAGCCCTGATCGCTATAGTGAGCAGCTCCTGCTACCCCATAGCTTTTCCTAACCATCACTGAGGCCCAAGGCACCACCGACTGCACCGCGGCCAGTACCGTCGACATGCCATGCATAATAGTGCCTTGGGATTCCGAATCAGGCCCTATCATGAAGCCGGGCTCATCAACTAAATTGATAATGGGCAAGTGGAAGGTATCGCAAATTTCGATGAAACGACGCACTTTTTGCGCACCATCCGCGGTCATCGCGCCGGCAAAGAAGCGACAGTCGTTACCGGTAACACCAACACTTTGACCGTTAATCCGAGCATAACCGGTGATTTGTCCCAACCCAAATTGCTGGGAGACTTCAAAAAATGAGCCCCTGTCGACGATGCTATGAATCACATCCCTCATTTCAAAGGTCTGCGTGCGATCCTTGGGGATCACCGACAACAGACGTTCATCTTGCCGATCAACAGGATCGCTGCAAGGAATTCGGGGCGTTAACTCACCGACATTCTGCGGCATATAGCTGAGGAATTGGCGGATCTGTCGAAAGGCATCATATTCATCGACAGCCAGATTATGAACAACCCCGCTGCGCAAATGAACGTGGGCGCCACCGAGCTCGTCTTTAGTGATCGGACTGTTCAACGCTCGCTCAACAACCGCGGGGCCGGCAATCATTACCTGCGCCGTGTCTTTGGTCATTACAGAAAAATGTGACGCTACCAACCGACCGGCAGGAAATCCTGCTACGGGTCCCAGCGCGGCTGACGCAACTGGGACCAATCCCAGTGCTTCGCCGATAATTTTCATACGGTTTTTTTGGTAAACCGGCGTACCAACTGTGCGCGGCTGTTTCGGGTCCGGAGGAGAGCCTCCAACACTGCCACCGCCACCCTCCAGAAATCTGACCAGAGGTATTTTGTGCTGAACAGCCAAGTTCTCCGCATAAATACTTCGACGTAAACCGGCACCATTAGGTGAACCACCTTTTAAAGTGAAGTCCTCGCCGCCGACGGCGGTGAAGCGGTTGTTAACACGGCCAACCCCTAATACATAGTTCGCCGGTGAAAATGACACCGCCTTCGAATCATCATCGAGGGTAGCACCACCGGCAATTTTCCCCTGTTCTCGGAAACTGTGGTGGTCTAGAAAATTGTCAATACGTTCTCGAATAGACAGTTTTCCGCGTTGATGATGACGCTGAACCGATTCATCGCCACCTTGCTGTCGCGCCATTTTTCGTCGACGTTCTAACTCTTCAACTTCTTCACGCCAACTCATTAGTATTGACCTTTAATAACTTCGATTTGGACCATCTCTATTTCTCTTCAGCAAGCTCTATTAGTGTGGTGTAAGCCTCAACCAACTCACCTTCACTGATATTAACCGCGGCAATAACTCCGTCTCGGTTTGCAACAATCGATGTTTCCATTTTCATGGATTCCAATATGAGTAACACCTGTCCTTTTATCACCTGATCCCCGGCGGATACACTCACAGCAATAATTTTTGCCGGCATGGGCGAACTAATGACATCACTGGATAACTCTTCAACTACAGACTGCCCAACCGAACCCAGGGTAAAGTTTAGCGCACCAATCGTATCGCCATGAACAAATACCTCACTACCTCGGACACCACACAGCACTCGAAAACGGTGCTGATTAACCTCAATATCGACACGTTTCACCAAACCACGTTCGACAGTCTCAACGCTAAACACTTTACTCTCAAAACTCTGGCCATCGATGACCAACGTTTGCCTGTCATTCAGCCCCGTTCTGCTTTCTACATCGAGGCTCATTCCGGCAATACTGACCTGCCATATCTGTGGATTGTAATGCTGCCCAGGCCATGGCTGCGATTCCGCATTATCGCTGATCGCTGCTAAGGCTGAGCACAGTAAATAATCGCGGTCACCAACAGAAAGCGGAGATGACCAAAGCGCATGGTTGCGCTCAACCGCCTGCGTATCTAGTCCACCCCCTCGCCATGAGTCGGAGCTAATCAGCTTACGGAGATAGGACAAGTTGTTGTCGACACCCAATAATACTGACTGATTTAATGCCGTTTGCAGATTTCGGTTCGCCTCAAAAAAATCGTTACCGCAGGCAATGACCTTGGCCACCAGCGAATCATAATAAATACTAATACGATCGCCCGATTGAACGCCGCTATCACAACGCTGGTATTTCGGTGCTGCCCAATATTCAATGGTACCAATAGCGGGAATAAAACCCTTACTCGGATTTTCTGCACAAATTCGACACTCGATAGCATGTCCGTTCTGTGGGATATTAGCCTGAGCCAGTGTTAACGCCTCTCCCTCAGCCAGTCGCAGCTGCCACTGGACAATATCAATACCTGTGACTAATTCGGTGACTCCATGTTCCACTTGTAAGCGGGTGTTCATTTCCAAAAAATAGAACTGCTGATGTTCCGGTGAATACAAAAACTCCACGGTGCCCGCGCCGCGATAGTTAATATGCTTAGCGATGGCTACAGCGGTATCACAAAGTGACTGCTTGATACCCGCCGGCAGCAACCGAGCAGGTGATTCTTCGACAATTTTTTGTCGACGACGCTGAATAGAACAATCACGTTCATGTAAGTGGACACAATGACCGTAGTGGTCTGCCAGAACTTGTACTTCTAGATGGCGAGCATTTGCCAAATATTTTTCTACAATGATGCCGCCATCGCCGAATGCCTGCTGAGATTCTCGGCTAACCGCCTCAAACGCTGCTTGCAGATCGTCACCGTGCTCAACAATCCGCATTCCCACTCCCCCTCCACCGGCGGTAGCTTTGAGCAAAACTGGAAAACCAATTGCTTCGCATTGGGCAACAAATTCATCGCTGTATGAAACCAACCGATTGAGGCCAGGAATCGTCGGCAACGACAAACTGTCAACCAACTGTCTGGCGTGCTGCTTAGATGCAACCGCCTTCATGCTAAGCGCTGTTGGGCCAATAAATACAATATCATTACGTTCACAAGCGTCAGCCATCGCTGCATTTTCTGCGAGAAACCCATAACCGGGGTGGATGGCATCTACCCCCAGTTCCTTTGCCGACCGAATGATACGGTCGATATTCAGATAGGAATCAGACGCCTCTGGAGCGCCAAGGCAAACCGCTTCGTCAGCCAGCTGAACATGCAAACTTAGAGCATCTTCGGTTGAATAAACCGCAACCGAGGAGATATGAAGATCGCGACAGGCGTTAATCACTCTGACGGCAATCTCGCCGCGATTAGCGACTAGGACTTTATTGAACCGACGAATTTCCATCAGATCACCTTTAGAAACGTTCAATGTTAACCTTCCTTTTTGTCCAAACATTACTCATCAGCGCCGATAAACGAGGCAACTCAAGCGGCTATCGCAAAAAATTAACTCAACCTAAAACCTTGATAGCCCGCTGCTACCACTTCTTTACATTTCTCGACATAGGCTGGAAAACCAATATGCGGCATAAATACTCGAGGTTTACCGGGAACGTTTGCGCCTAAGTACCAGGAATTACAAGTTGGGTATAAGGTTTCCTCGGCTAAACCATTGACGTGTTCAACCCAGTCGTTTTCCGCATCAATATCAGCTTCAATAGCCGACAAGCCTTCACTGTCGAGATAAGCAATACAGTCGGCGATCCAATCGACATGCTGTTCGATCGAAGGCAGCATATTCGTCAATACTGACGGACTGCCCGGGCCGGTAATGGTAAATAAATTGGGAAAAGCCTCAGTGCATAATCCCAGATAAGTGCGAGGTCCTGCCTCCCATTTTTCCTTTAAAGGCAGTGCCTCTTTTCCACGAATATCGATGCGATGTAGCGCCCCTGTCATCGCATCAAAGCCAGTGGCAAAAACAACTGCATCTAGTTCATATTCAACGCCTCCGGTTACAACTCCCGCAGCGGTAAAGTGATCAATGGGTGCATCTTTTATATCGATCAAATGAACATTGGGCTGATTATACGTTTGAAAATATTGAGTATCTGCACAGAGACGTTTACAGCCAAAGGTATTATCCGGACAGAGTAACTCAGCCGTTTGGGGGTCGTCGACAATGTCTCGTATTTTTGTCCGCACAAATTCAGCCGCGGTTTTATTGGCATTGATATCAACACCGGTATCTTCGAAAGCACCCAGAAAAAGCAAACCACCGAGCTCCCAATACTCTTCATATCGGGCCTCCCTTTGCTCTGCCGTTAGATCAAGTGCCGACCCTGCATCTTCTCGTGCATGACCTACACCAAACCCACCTGGCATAGTTTTATTCTGTTCTCTAAACTCACGATATTGAGACTTGATTAACTGTCGTTCCTGTTGTTCCAGAGATCTGTTTTTCGCGGGCACCGAGTAATTGGGTGTGCGCTGGAAAACGTTCAGCGTACTAGCCTGACTGGCAATAATAGGAATACTTTGAATGGCCGATGAGCCTGAGCCAATAACGCCAACGCGCAACCCGGTAAAATCGACGCCCTCGTGAGGCCAATTGCCGGTATGGTAGTTGACCCCTTGAAAATCGTCCAAACCCTTGAAGTCCGGCGTATTTGCCGACGACAGACATCCAGTCGCCATAATGCAAAAACGACTGGTAAGGCTCTCCCCTGATAGTGTCTTCACGTTCCAACTACGAGAGCTTTCGTCATAATGGGCAGACTCTACCCGGGTATTAAATTGAATATCGTCTCTCAGATCAAACCGGTCGGCGACATGATTAGCATAGGCCAGTATTTCTGGCTGCGGTGAATACCTTTGACTCCACTCCCAGTCTTGCTGTAACTCTTCAGAAAATTGGTAAGAATATTCCATGCTTTCGACGTCGCAGCGGGCACCCGGGTAGCGATTCCAATACCACGTACCACCGACACCATCACCCGCTTCAAGGACCCGCGCTCGTAAACCAAGCTCTCGCAATCGGTGCAGCATGTACATGCCAGCAAAACCAGCCCCTACGACAACCGCGTCAAAATCTGTTGCTGCCGCTGTTTCATTCTTATTTTTTTCAATTTTTGCGTGCATAAAACTCGCTCCATCTTTTTATTAGTAGTAGGAATTACCCGCGACTATTCGCTAGTTTTTGGGCGCACACTGACCCCTGCGGCGTACATCAACCCGGCCATAATCGCCATATTCTTGACAAAATTTTGTGTTTCATGGGCCTGTTCCATACCCGCTTCCATTGCCCAGAAATTATGCATAAAGAGGCTAATCACCAAAGTAATGCCCGCCAAAACAAACGCCATCAGTTGAGTTCGATAACCTATTGCTAAACACGCGCCGCCGCCAATTTGAATAATAATAGTTAACACTAACAAGACTGATACCATCGGTACATTGTGTTCCGCCATGTACTCAGTCATTGCGGCAAACCCAGTAATCTTGGTGATACCCGGGACGATGAAATAAAGGCCTAGAAGCCCCCGCCCTGCTAACAGAAACGCGCGTTGGCAATGTTGAATAAGATCTGGACTCATGCTGAAACCCTCATTAAAAGTTTATTGTTATCATTTTTTCCGGCCTACAATACCACTGATTAAGTATTCTGGCTTTACCTATGTACCCTAACTATTATCTCATTGCCTCTCAAATAGTCCGTTAAACCGACCTAGACGACAGACGAATAAGTTATCCAATCTATCGCAACCTTCTATCGTCAAGCCATCCGGGGCTGATGACCGAGAAGCCACTGAAAGCGTTCTTTTATCTTTCTTCAAATAGCTATACATCGTTTCAAACCTTCCTGAGAAGCTCACGCCCTTGCTACCAAGATCCTCGAATAGAAAGGCAAATTTATCGTATGAGAGGGTAGCCCCACCTAAGCCGATAACCATCATTTTATTGAGATAGCGTAGGTAGTTAACCGTCAAATATTTCGTGATCGCCGCGCTATCTGCAGTGGCACCTTCATACACATCTAGTGCCATTCGATTACCCGTCCCTAAAGCATTGGAAGCGAGTTCGCTGTTGGGTTTATTTCCCACCAAACGATAAGTTTCATCCTCGCAACGAATATGGTTGCCATCAAGATAGCAGGCGGGCTGGTTCAGCGGTTCTTTTTTACTACGCGGTCTGCGAGGCTCAAATATGGCGGCTTCGGGTGCCGCCGGCCTTTGTAGATTGATGCCAACCTGTCGTGCAACTCTTTTTAACAATAATGCCTGCGTTATTTCATTATTTTTTTTGAATTCATAAAGGGGCGGTAAATGCTGACCTTTACCGGCGACCTTCACCTGACAAAAGATTTGCTGGTAATAACTTTCTGCAAGGGCAAAACACCACTCATCCGCCTTGACCAATTGCGCATTGAACCCGAATCCAGTTACAACTAATGAGATAAACAAGTACCGACTGGAACTCACTTTTTTTCCATTATGTTATCCACAATGGCCTCCAATACAGTAGCCCATCTATTGACCTACCACCAAAAAGTCGCTGCCCGAGCACAGCTGCGCAACGGGAATTTATCATGATATCATCCGCCACTTAAATAGTTTCAACCCATTCTACCAACTATCAACAGGTTATATGATGCCAACAATACGCAAACGCCCTCTTGACGGCATACGAGTGATCGAATTGGGACAATTACTAGCAGGCCCTTTTTGCGGATCGATGCTGGCCTATTTTGGTGCCGAAGTTATCAAAGTCGAATCACCGGACGGCGGCGACCCTATTAGAGGGTGGCGCGAAGTCAAAGACGGCACCTCACTCTGGTGGCACAGCTTGGGACGCAATAAAAAGTCGGTTACCATCGACTTGAAGTCTGACGAAGGCCGCGCACTAGTAGCAAAGCTCATCGATACTGCTGACGTTGTCATTGAAAACTTCCGTCCTGGTGTGATGGAAAAATGGGGGCTAGGGCCCGCCGATGTAAAGAGAACTAATCCCGGCCTTATCTACGCACGTATTTCTGGTTATGGGCAGACTGGGCCAAACTCAACAAAACCTGGCTATGCATCGGTTACCGAAGGCTTTAGCGGTTTTCGCTATGTTAACGGCTTTAAAGGAGAACCCCCTGTTCGGCCTAACCTATCCATAGGCGACACATTAGCTGGCATTCATGCCACTCTCGGTATTGCTCTAGCTATTATCGAAAGAACCAACAATGTCGACGGAGAAGGACAGGTGATCGATGTGGCACTCTATGAATCCATGTTTAATATGATGGAGGCAGTAGTACCGGAATATGATGGCGCCGGCGTCATTCGAGAACCTTCCGGAACCACTCTGACCGGCATTGTTCCAACAAACACCTACAAATGCAGAGATAACAAGTTTGTTGTTATTGGCGGCAATGGTGATGCTATTTTCAAGCGCTTAATGATCGCTGCACATCATCCCGAGATGGCCGAAAACCCTGCGATGGCGAACAATGCAGGCAGAGTCATCCATGAGGCTGAAATTGATGCCGCACTATTTCAGTGGTGCAAGAACAACGACGCTCAGACAATCATCAGTGAATTGGAAGCCGAACGGGTTCCCGTTGGACCCATTTATAATATCGAAGATATGATCAACGATCCCCATTATCAAGCCCGCGGCATGTTCGAACAGGTAGAAATTGACGGGAAGCCGTTAAAAATTCCCGCCATTTTGCCCAAGTTGGACTCAACGCCCGGAAAAACTGACTGGTCAGGCCCTAAACTAGGTAGTCACAACGAGGAGGTGTTCAGGGATATTTTAGGGCTGGGCAACGATGAGCTGAAGGCCCTCAAAGCGTCCTCAGTCGTCTCTTAAGCATCGCCGTACCGAGCCGAAATCCGTTTCGGCTCGGTACGCAATAACCAATACGCCCCTTACTGAAGTAGGCCCAGCAAGCAGTTATCGATGGCAACACGCTATAAAGAAGAACGTCCTTTATCGGCTGCGATACGCATACGTAGTGCATTCAATTTAATAAACCCTTCGGCGTCCTGTTGGTTATAGGCTCCGGCATCGTCCTCAAAGGTAGCAATACTCTCATCAAACAGCGACTGCTCAGACTTACGTCCGACAACAATCACGTTGCCTTTGTACAACTTGAGCTGCACTTCTCCGTTAACGTATTGCTGGGATTCATTAATCGCTGTTTGCAGCATATGTCGCTCCGGTGCCCACCAGTAGCCGTTGTAAACTAGCTCGGCATATTTTGGCATCAAACTATCTTTAAGATGAGCAACTTCACGGTCAAGCGTTATTGATTCAATAGCCCGATGAGCGCGCATCATAATAGTGCCCCCTGGAGTTTCATAACAGCCCCGGGATTTCATCCCCACGTAGCGATTTTCGACAATATCCAAACGACCGATACCATTATCGCCACCCACTTTATTTAAATAGGCCAGCACCGTTGCCGGGCTCATTATTTTACCATCGATGGCGACGATATCACCGCCACGATAGGTCAATTCCATGTAAGTAGGTTGGTCCGGTGCATTTTCAGGAGACACACTCCAGCGCCACATATCTTCTTCTGCTTCCGCCCATGGATCTTCTAAAATGCCGCCTTCATAAGAAATATGTAGTAGATTAGCATCCATCGAATAAGGCGATTTTTTCTTGTTGCCAGCATAATCAACGGGAATATTGTGCGTTTCACAATAGGCCATTAATGTTTCCCGAGAGGTGAGATCCCACTCACGCCAAGGCGCTATAACCTGAATACCGGGTTTCAGTGCGTAAGCACCTAGCTCAAACCTAACCTGATCGTTGCCTTTACCCGTCGCTCCATGAGATATCGCGTCGGCGCCGGTTTCATTGGTAATTTCAATAAGCCGCTTGGCAATCAGTGGACGGGCGATTGACGTACCGAGCAGATATTCACCTTCGTAAATCGTGTTGGCACGGAACATCGGAAAGACGAAATCACGGACAAATTCTTCCTTGAGATCGTCAATATAAATTTCTTTTACACCCAGCGCTTCCGCTTTCTTGCGAGCGGGCTCTACTTCTTCACCCTGACCAATATCAGCGGTAAACGTGACCACTTCGCACTGATAGGTATCTTGCAACCAACGCACGATGACCGATGTATCTAAACCGCCAGAATAAGCTAAAACAACTTTCTTGATATCAGACATTGAGAATCTCCACGCTCTCTGCGTGTATAGTTTCAGGGATTTCAGAGGGCGCACATTCTACCGAGGAATGGCCCGCATGGCGAGTGTCTATGGGGTGTTTCTTACCGAAAGAGGAATATCTTTGGAGCTTAAAGGTCACCGCGCTCAAGACGCAGTGTCACCCGACGGTTAGCATATCTATTTTTAGCGCTGCTGTTGTCAATGACAGGATAGCGCTCACCATGATAACGCGTAGTAATCATCGCTTCATCAACACCGTTGGACACCAAGTATTTTGTCACGGCTTCTGCACGCTGCTTTGACAGCTCTAGATTGTATAAACGACGACCGATACTGTCGGTGTGTCCATCAATATAAAATCCGGTTACCGAAGAGTCCGCCTTCACATACCGAACAACATCGTCAAGCTGAGTCTTGGCATCTCTCGTCAACTCAAATTTGGCGGTAATAAAATGCACACGAGAACGGTTTATTTGTTCGAAGTTCACCGGTAACAGGCTCGCCAAACAATCACGGTACTGGCCATAAGCTTTGCGAAAGTTAACTGAAGACAGCTGTAACTCGACACTCTCATTATCCTGATACCAGGATGGCCGCACAAATGCAGGCGACATACCGTCGTATAGCTCATTCAGCAACTGATAAGCTCGCTGCTCGCCCAAGATAACCGGTTTGCCCGTGTCATTGACCTCAACCGTACCCATATCTACAGAAGAGCGAGACTCGTCCCATAGTGGCGCGGTTGCCATCAAACTTGCTCTGCCCGCCTTCATTGCCCTGCTCACCGGCTCCAAATAGAAAGATTGTGACTCCCCCGCTTTATTGGAAAATACCGCGTCGCCGAAAGAGGGCACGGGTTGCCACATCCGACACTCAAAAGGTGACAACTCCAATCGCCACTCAGCCTGGTTAAATGAGGCACCATACCGGACAGCATGGGCCGACAAAGTCCAACCAAGGACTATCAGGCCAACCAACAAGTTTGCAATCAATCGAGTCACTAATGTCTCCAAGCGCATAGCTCTATTCATTATTTACCACTGATCTATCGGCAACACTGGCAAAATCTTTAAACTGAACAGGTATTCCGGTAGCATGCGTCCACACAACCCATTGCCAGCGAATTGATTGTCTATTCCATGGCGGCCACAGAAGCAACATCATGACAACCCCACAAACACTAAAGATCATTAGGCCAGATGACTGGCATGTCCATCTGCGTGATGGCGATGCGCTCACTCACACTATTGCCGATATGGCGCGATATTTTGGTCGCACGATTGTTATGCCTAATTTAGTACCACCGATTAGCAATGGCACCCAAGCTATGGCTTATAAAGCGCGGATAATGGCCGCCCAGCAAGGCTTTGCTCGCCAGGTTGAACCACTGATGGTGATTTATCTGACGGATAACACCAGCCCCGAGGATATTCGTCGTGCAAAGGAAGCCGGTGTCATCGCCTGTAAATTATACCCCGCTGGCGCAACCACGAACTCTGATTCTGGAGTTACCGATATCAATAAAATCTATCCTGCGCTCGAAGAGATGCAACGCCTCGGTATACGGTTTCTCCTACACGGAGAGGTCACCAATAGCGACATTGATATTTTTGATAGGGAAGCCGTTTTTATTGATCGTGTATTGCAGCAGTTAGGCCGCGACTTTCCAGAACTCCCCATGGTTCTTGAACACATTACAACCAACGATGCCGTGCAGTATGTCACTGATGCCGGGCATAAAATCGCTGCAACAATCACCGCTCATCATTTACTGTACAATCGCAATGATATGTTGGTTGGTGGCATACGCCCTCATTATTACTGCCTACCAATTTTGAAACGCAATAGTCATCAGCAGGCGCTTATCGGTGCTGCCACCAGTGGCAACCCTCGCTTCTTTCTTGGCACAGATTCTGCGCCTCACAGCACCGACCAAAAAGAAACGGGTTGCGGCTGCGCTGGAAGCTATACTGCTCACGCTGCTATAGAACTTTACGCTGAAATATTTGAGCACGCGAATGCACTTGATAAACTGGAAGATTTTGCAAGCCACTTCGGTCCAGACTTTTATGAACTTCCAAGAAATAGTGACACTATCACTCTGGAAAGGTCGCCATGGACTGTCCCTAAACAACTCCCCCTTGGCGACTCTATGCTAACACCGCTGCGCAGTGGTGAAACAATGCAATGGCAAGTTATTAATTGATAAGAGAGACTCTGTGAGCGATAGAAGCGAGAACCACCCTATTTCCAATCGATTCCGAGGTTTTTTACCGGTTGTTATCGACGTCGAAACTGGCGGCTTTGACTGTCAGACAGATGCCATTCTGGAAATTGCAGCATCAACATTAACGATGAATGACGAAGGAATCATCTGCATTGATAAAACCTTTTCGTTTAACGTTGCGCCTTTCGAAGGTGCCAATCTTGAACCTGCGGCGCTCGAATTTACCGGCATTGACCCCTACCACCCATTTCGAGAAGCCGACCCCGAAGAAGTAGTATTTACCGACTTACTCAATGCCATTCGCAAACAGGTAAAAGTACACGACTGCACCCGTGCGGTGTTAGTCGGCCACAATGCTCACTTTGATCATGGTTTTGTGATGGCCGCCGTTGAACGCTGTCAAATTAAGCGAAATCCGTTTCACCCTTTCTCTGTATTCGACACGGCGACACTCGCCGGCCTTGCGTTTGGGCAGACAGTATTGGCAAAAGCCTGCCAAACCGCCGGCATTAGTTTTAACAACGCCGAAGCGCACTCAGCAGCCTACGATACGGGGAAAACAGCTGAGTTATTTTGCCTGATTGTTAACAAGTGGAAAGATCTCGGTGGCTGGAACATCGAAAACGACAGCATGGCAGATATGACTAATGACTGAATCGACATTTGCAGAAGACTATCCGACCAAAAAAGGCAGCGGTCCTTACGAAGGCTATGTGACTTGGGAGGGCCTAGACCCCTGTGAGGACCACAGCGGCCCCTTTTATTTTAAACAACAACCAGATCAGTCGGTTATCTGCGCCCTGGTGGCTGAACCAAAACATATTAACGGGGGCGGCAAGATCCACGGCGGCTTACTAATGACCTATGCAGATTTTTCTCTGTTTGCTATTGCCCATGAAAGTCTAGATACCGGCTTTGGCGTTACTATCAGTTTAAACGGAGAGTTTATTGCCGCTGGCGAGCTGGGGGATTTTGTTGAAGCGCGTGGCCGAGTCGTTCGATCAACACGGTCATTGGTTTTCGTGCAGGGAGAAATCGTTGTTGGCGAAAAAATACTGGTTAACTACTCAGGGATTATCAAGAAGTAACTTTGCGCGAGAGCCTTCTTTAGACTACAGCAACGGCCCATTGGCAACTGTTGCAGAAAGTGCCTGAGAGCACCCATTCCCGCTAATAAAACGCCTGCTAGACCTCCATACCGTATCTGTATTCTCTGACAGATAAGTTGCAACACCGTTCGGGGACACAAGCGGACTTCTACCCCCTTTTTTCAGCCAGCAGGACTTACCTCACCATGTTCTTCATAAAATTGAAGCGCTTCAATAACGCGGATGAATTCGTCAAAGTTACGGCCTAAAGGCAAGTCATTGACCGTCTGTGAGCGCACCACACCGTTTTGGTCAATGATGAAAGCACCCCGAAATGCCATGCCGCCGTCAGACTGAACGTCATAGGCATGACAAATATCGTGGTTAATGTCAGCGGCAAGCGTATAACTCACCTTACCAATACCGCCATCATTCACCGCCGTATTACGCCAGGCCTTGTGAGTGAAATGAGAATCAATAGACACGCCAATGACCTCTACACCCAGTTTCTTGAAGGTGTCCATACGGTGGTCGACAGCCAGTAACTCCGAGGGACAAATGATGCTGAAGTCTAGAGGATAGAAAAATACCAAACCGACCTTGCCTTTTATCGTGTCTGCCAAATTAAAATTATCTACCATTTCACCGCTACCCAACACCGCACTGCAGGTAAAATCAGGGGCGGGTTTTCCGACAAGTACGCTCATTACTTTTTAAGCTCCACGGTTAAGATAAATACACATCCAAGCATTTCCATACCTCATGAGGAGAGAATACTACACATCCCATAGCCGCACTCCCAACGATTTTCCGAAATTAGCATCAGAGGCTATCATTGGAAGCGACCACCGACATTGCAGGATGAACAATCATTTACGAAAGACAGCTTCTGGAGCTCTCAGGCTAAATGATATTGACAATGATTCTCATTAGCATTATTATCTACCTAACTGTGACTCAATGACCAACGTAGACCGGATAATGTTATGTACGTTTGCATGTGCAATGCTGTGACCGATAGCCAAATCAGGGAAGCTGTAGAGAAAGGTGCCACACGGTTTGGTCAAGTCCGTCGAGAGCTTGGCTTAGCAAGCCAATGCGGTAAGTGCGGTATTCTCGCACGCAACATTTTTAATCAAAGCCTCGAACTCAATGTTGAACAAGAACAACTCTTCTACGCCGTTGGATAGGTACAAATAGCGTTAGCAACGGCACCCTAATGAGAGTGATAATAACTTTCATTTTCATTTGCAATTCCTTTAAAATCAATAAGTTACCATTGACACAATCACACTTCTAGCCCACACTCCGCTCGCAGTACAAACCCAATCAATACTCTCTTATGGAGCTAGACCATGAAAGGTGACGCCAAAGTTATCGGATTCCTCAATACTGTCCTGGGCAATGAACTCGTTGCCATCAATCAGTATTTTTTGCATGCGCGTATGTACAAAGACTGGGGGCTAAAGACGCTTGGAGACCACGAATACCACGAATCTATCGATGAGATGAAGCACGCCGACTTACTTATCGAGCGAATACTGTTTCTTGAAGGATTACCCAACATGCAAGATCTGGGGAAACTGATGATTGGTGAAAACACGCAGGAAATGTTGGAGTGTGATTTAAAATTGGAAATGATTGCCCACCAAGACCTAAAGGATGCTGTGGCTTATTCAGAGTCTGTCCGTGATTATGTTAGCCGCGATTTGTTTCAGAACATTATTGAGTCGGAGGAAGAGCATATCGATTGGCTGGAGACACAGCTGACGTTGATCAGTAAAGTAGGCATAGAGAACTATCAACAGAGCATGATGGAATCTCCCTAGTAATCGATCTACCCGACAAAAAGCCTGACCCGACATTCATTACTTCAGTCAGGCTTTTTTTGCTCAGCCCGCCGCATTGACCGACAAAACTCTCAACCATCAGATTCAATTTCCCGCATGGAAGCGTTAGATACCGTCGCCAAAACAGCGATGATTACGTTTAATGTCGTAAAATTTAAGACATTGTCATTACCAAGATATTTTTCTAGATCAATTGCCGCTGGCCGCAGTACTGAGTAATATGAAATACAAAGATAAGTAATTGAGGCAAATGATGAGTGCCAGTTTAGATTTTAGAGCGGTGGACTTACCCGAGAGTACCCAAGCACTTCGTCAAGAAGTACGTGACTTTATTGCACAGGTGCAGCCGCAAATACCCAGCTTGCCTGATTCCAATTTCGATGCGGCCAGCTCCAAATGGTTTAGCCAACAACTGGGAGCGAAGGGCTGGATTGGTATGACCTGGCCAACCGACTATGGCGGCGGCGGGCGCTCCTTCCTAGACCGTTTTGTGGTTACCGAAGAATTGATAGCCGCAGGTTTGCCGGTGAGTTTTCACTGGATAGCCGACCGTCAGTCTGGGGCAGTTTTATTAAGTTATGGATCCGAACAACAAAAACGCGAAATTTTGCCCCAAATTATTAAAGGCGAGGTCTGTTTTTGCATTGGCATGAGCGAACCGAATTCCGGCTCCGATCTGGCCGCCGCTCGCTGCAGCGCTAAACGCAGCGGTCAGGGCTGGCTAATTAATGGCACCAAGCTTTGGACGACCGGCGCTCATCAGGCCGATTACATGATTGCATTGGTGCGCACCGAGACTGCTGGAGACAATCGTCACGCTGGATTCAGTCAGTTTCTTATTGACCTAAAAACACCCGGTGTCGAAATCAGATCGATTCAAAACCTTGCCGGCAATCATACGTTTAACGAAGTTGTTTTTACTGATTTCTACTGCCCCGGTGAAAGTATACTCGGCAAAGAAGGCAACGGCTGGGAACAAACCATGAGCGAACTCGCTTTTGAGCGCAGCGGGCCCGAGCGTATCCTCAGTGCCTATCGGGTGCTGGTGGAACTATTGCGCGAAGTAAAGGGCGATGTCGATGATCGTCAGGCAGAGGTCATTGGTAAAATTAGTGCTCATATTATTGCCATGCGGCGCATGTCAATATCAGTAGCGCTGATGCTAGAAGAGGGAAAAAATCCCGCTTTAGAGGCCAGCGTTGTAAAAGACCTAGGGAATAGTTTTGAAAAAACGATGCCCGAGCTGTTGCGCTTAATCGCACCCGAAAATACCAGCGAACGATTTCAGCAAACGTTAAAATCTGCAATTTTACATGCACCATCATTCACTTTACGCGGTGGTACGCGTGAAATCTTACGTGGAGTTATCGCACGAGGCTTGGGCTTACGATGAGTGAAACAGTAGATTTAATTTTGCAAACCGCTGAAAAATTATTTTCGCAACACTGCAATAAGGAGCTGATCAATCAAGCTGAAAATGGCCAGTTCGCCGACGATTTATGGCAGGAAATCGAGGACACGGGACTATTACTCGCCGGGGTACCTGAACATTATGATGGTATTGGTGGAGATATAGCTGATTTTTTTCGCCTGCTTGAGCTCGCAGGCAAGCATTGTATTCCACTGCCTTTAGCTGAGACTTATATTGCACGACTAGCATTACATGAAGCCGGAATCGATATTCCTGATGGCCCTTTGAGTTTTGCCAAGGCCGGCACAACAATACCGTTTGGTCGATTCGTTAGCGGCATCGTGTTGTGGTCAGAACAGGAACTTCGCTACTTACCCAAAAGCGATCACCCGATTGTTGAAGGATACAGCTATGCCGGTGAGGCCGATGACACAATTGAACTGGACCAGAACGATGGCATACTCCTAACAACACGGCACACTATTGAATGGTGGCAGGGTCTTGGAGCTCTAAGTCGCAGTTCACTTATGTCTGGCGCATTAGGATTTATGTTAGACAGCAGTATCAACTATGCACTAGAACGACAGCAATTTGGTCGGCCCATTGCAAAGTTTCAAGCGATACAACAACAGCTCGCGGTATTGGCAGGGCAATACAGTCAAGCACGGCAGGCAACTCGCGTGGCGGCAATGAATATCTCATCAAAAAACTTCCTCCATTCTGTCGCCGTGGCTAAATCAGTGAGTGGAGAAGCGGCTGGTATTGGTAGTGAAATTGCGCACCAAGTGTTGGGAGCGATGGGCTTCACCTATGAACATGATTTACATCACCGCAGTCGAAGGCTGTGGAGTTGGCGCGATCAATGGGGCAACGAAACACAATGGAATATCTATCTGGGTAAACAATTGGCGTCAGCCGACCCCGACGAACTGTGGGCATTGCTCACTGCTTAGTTTTTCAATGTTTGTATAGAGACGAGCTAGCGACTCACAATAATATAAGAACAACGATGCTAACGTCAGCATGCCGGTTGTCGACATGTCGTTGAAAATACCACACCAGTGGTCATCACATTCTGTTTTATAACAGGTTTGTGCAAGCCGGCAAACTTATCACTTCCCTAATGGGGAATTCATAAAACTGGTTCCAAAACCGAATAAAACATTGGGGAGTATTATTATGAACATCAATGAGAAAATAGCGGTCGTCACGGGCGGCTCTTCCGGTATGGGTAAAGCGACAATTCGCCGAGTTGTTAAAGAAGGCGGTAAAGCGGCCATCTTTGATATTAATGATGAAAAGGGCCAGGCGCTCGTGGAAGAACTCGGCGCAGACAATGTTATTTACTGCCACGTTAATGTGATGGAAACGGCATCTATTGAGGCGGGTATTGCCAAAGCAATGGATAGGTTTGGCGCAATCCATATCTGCTGTAACTTCGCCGGTGGCGGCATTGGCGGCGCCGCACGAACCATGGGGCGCGACGGTCCACACAACATCGAAAACTACAAAAAAACCGTCATGCTAAACCTGATCGGCACCTTTGATGTGACCCGGCTATGCGCAGAACAAATGTCAAAGAATGTTCCCTTCGACAAATACTCTGGGCGCGGTGTCATTATCAATACGGCATCTGTAGCGGGCTATGAGGGACAGATTGGTCAAGCAGCCTATGCCTCCGCGAAAGCGGGGATTATTGGCATGACCGTCCCAGTTGCCCGGGATCTTGCCGTCCTTGGTATTCGTGTTAATACGATCGTACCAGGCTTAATAGCAACACCCATGCTGTTGCGCGGTGCCGAAGAAATGACGCCTGAAATTGAGCAGCGTCTTCAGCCTTTATCGTCACAGGTGCTTTATCCGAAACGACTGGGGCTAGCCGACGAAATAGCGTCTCTGGCTCAGCATATGATGGAAAACGATTATATCAATGGCGAATCTGTCCGCATGGATGGTGGTATTCGTATGCAGCCAAAATAAAGGGCGTACCGCAAACTAAAGCGGCTACAGCCACACTCGAGTGACTATGGCAAACGGCCTTGATGCAGGCTGTAACAACGCCTGCTTAGTCCGCCTTACTGTTTGTCTAGATCATTTGTTTTTATCAAAAACCGGCTGCAGCGATAACACTATTGCAACAACAACAATGACTGCGACCCCGCTGCTCACGCACACAAAAAAAAGCCCACACTGTAATACAGCGCGGGCATAGTGCACCGGAACCGAGATAGCTAGAAATCGATCTTTATACCAACGTAGAGCGTTCGTGGCTTGTTACCTCGTGCACCGTCAGGTTTACGGGAAACAATTTCTCGCTCATCAAACACATTATCAACCTTGCCATAAACCCTCGCCGACCCATTGATCGGATAACTGGCCGACAGATCAAACACTAACAAGTCGTCGGTCTGACGAAAGGTGTTGTCCACACCCGCGCGCTCACAAGTATTGTCAATACAGGTCGCATCTGTGTAACTGGCATTTAGATACATATCCCAACCACTAACCGCGACCAACCCCAGTGCGGCGGCCCACTGCTGTTGAGGAATATCCATTAACCGGTCGCCGCTGAGATTGCTACCATCGTCGCTGTCTGCTGACGTCTCCGCGTCGGTGTAGGTATACGTGAAGCTGAGAGGTATGCTGTAGTTAGCAGAGCTACTCATTTCGTAATTCAGCAACAACTCCAAACCCTTTATTTCTGCCTCTCCCTGACTAATGCTTCCCGATGTCACGCCATCACAAGGATTGGCGACGGTGCAGTATTGAACAGAATTAGTATAATCACTGAGGAAATATAACGCCTCGGCATAAAGCCTGTCATTGCTATACCGCAGACCAGCCTCGTAGTTAATGCTCTCTTCCGGGTCGACACCCTCCGAACCAGCGCTAGCCGGAGCAAAACCCTCATGAGCACCACCCATCAAACTCCAACTATCGGTGAGTTGATAGGTGGCTCCCAATGCTAGAAGAGTCACCTTCGTGTCATTAAATGCGGTTGGCGTATATGCAGTTCGATCAACATCGTTATAGCGATACTGCTTGGTATCTATATCTTCATATCGAATACCCGCGGTAATATCAAAACGCTCGTTAACACTAATATGATCCATCAAATAAACGGATAATGTTTCCGCTTCTTCGACCCGATTATTAGATGAACTGGGGGCCTGCGTGTATTGATACACTAAGCTGCCATTGACCTGATCAAACACATCTGTTGGCTGAAATCGATCAACTTCATCTTCATGCAGACGAATACCCAAATCGAAGTCATGGCTTATGTTCGCCAGCTTCATTTTTATATCCAACTGGCTTTGCACACCGTAAGATTTGTACTGACGTGCATTATGCTTAACTTTTAAACCAGTTTTATCAACACTACCGTTAAGAATACCCTGAGCTGTGACATCGCCAGCATTTGCCGCATTAATATAGGAACTTCCACCGCTCAATTTGTACCAATCGCGTTCAAAGTCATTGTAGTAAGCCGAAGTTTTTAAACTGGTATCGTCATTGAACGCTATCAAGTGAGTCACGGTGACAGCAGCATGCTCGTTATCCATTTGATCCCTCTCGCTCAATCCATAACGGCGGTCCGGGTCGCTCTCAAAATCCGCATCAGTCAGTCCCAAATAACTCTGATTAGACACTTCTGTGGAGTACTGCAGCTTAATATCGAGCTGATTGTAATAACGGCTATCACTGGCAGAGTTAAATCGTACTTTTGCCATGTAGTCTTCTTTATCTAAGCCGGCATCACGGGAAGAGCGGTCGATATTTTTGAAGCCATCCGCATCATGCTGATAGGTTTCCAACAGCCAGCCAACGGTATCACCGCTATCTCCATACCAGCCGTGAATACGATTTTCGCCGTCCTCACCCACCTCTGACTGCAAAAACCCAGAAGATTCCCCAGGAATCGGCGTAGAAATTAAGTTAACCGCACCACCTACCGTGTAGGGTCCATATTTTACCGTTTCAGCACCCTTTAAAACCTCAACCGAAGTCATTCTACCCGTTGTTGGAAAATAATAGGCTGATGGTCCAGCATAAGGTGCGGGAGAGATCAGGATACCGTCCTCCATTAACGTGATTTTTTCAGACCGCGCCCCACCTGCGCCACGAATACCGATATTTGGTCGCAGGCCATAACCCTCTTCCTGCTGGACATAGACACCAGGCACCTGTCGCAAAAGACGGTGAATATCTGAGTATTCAAATTTTTCAATTTCAGCACTATCAATAACAAAAGCAGATCCTGCCATCGCTTTAGCGTCAGCCTTAGAACCTATAATGACGACTTGCTCCAGTGAGTGCTGCTCGGCGGACTCTCTCTCCGCCTGCGCCGCAGCCACGACACTTGTAGTCAATAAACAAACCTGAATTATCTTTTTCACAACGCTTCCTTCGTAGTAGACCGTTAAGTTGAAGTAATGTTAATGCAAATGAGAATGATTTGCAATAACATTATTAAATAACAATGCACGCATAAAAAAACCGCCCTAAAGGCGGCTTCAGTGTCTACTTGTCAGGAGCGAACTTACTCGCTAACGTCTTCTTTACTATCAGCCGACAGAGCCGCAGTTTCCGTAAGCAAGGTCTGCAACTCACCCTTCTCAAACATCTCGCACACAATATCGCAGCCGCCGATTAATTCACCACCGACCCACAATTGTGGAAATGTGGGCCAATTGGCATATATGGGCAGGTTCGAACGCACATCCGGATTAGACAATATGTCGACAAACGCGAAACGCTCGCCACATGACATGACCGACTGCACTGTACGGGCAGAGAAACCACACTGTGGTTGATTCGGCGAACCCTTCATGTAGAGAATAATAGGGTTACTCTCCAGCTGGCTTTTAATTGTATCCATTATATCCATCGATGTTACCTTTAATATCCTAACCTGTAGTTACGGCGTGCTTAAGACACAACCAACTGTCTTCACTCACACTATTTGGTTGATACTATACTCCGGTTCGGGGTTCTTTGCCTAAACAATCGAACAAAATTCGGGTAGAAAACAGCAATTTTATAGCGAGCTTTTATATTTATGCCCCCAACCACCGCCACCGGGACTGGCGATACTCAATCTATCCCCCGTATGAACCTGTAATTCACACTTACCGGGTACCGCTACTCCATTGAGTTTGTTTTCGCCGATACAACCCGCCTCGCCTCCCACCAAGCCCCAGGGAGCATTAGTGCGGCGCTCAGTTAACAGGGTAACCGATGCCGGCTGCAAAAATTCAAACTCACGAACAATCCCTTCACCGCCTGAGTAGCAGCCTCCGCCACCAGAATTTTGACGTAACTGATACGACAATACGCGTAAAGGGTAATGCATCTCCAAACTTTCTACCGGCGTATTAAGTGTATTTGTCATATGAGTCTGCACACCATTCAACCCTACTCCAGCTGCGCTCGCACCCATACCTCCCCCAATTGTCTCATAGTAGTCCCATCGTTTAAGCGAGCCGCGGGCCAATGCCCCCATCGCAACATTATTCATGCTGCCGTGACTCGCAGCGGGAATGCGTTTTGGCAGAGCTTTTGCCAAAGCACCCAGAACAACATCAGCGATACGAGTCGATGTTTCCACATTACCCGCCGCGACAGCGGCCGGATAATCAGCATTGATCAAACAACTTTTGGGCGCCTTAAGTACGATCGGCTTAAAAACACCAGCGCAACATGGCGTGTAGCTTGGCATCAGGCATCGAAATACATAAAAAACTGCAGCGGCAGCGACCGACAGCGGGCAATTTATATTGCCCGGAACCTGGTCTGCGGTACCGTCAAAATCTGCACAAACACCATTCCGACTTACTGTTAATGCAACCGTAATGGGGATATTTTTCAAACCGGCCCCATCATCGTCCATGACATCGGTAAAACAATAATGGCCGTCGGGGATTAAGGCCAGATGGGACCGGGCCAGTTGCTCGCCGTAAGCGTTCAATTGCTCCAGCGCTTGCCCATACTGGGAATACCCCATTGCTGTTATTAGCCCAAACAAACGCCCAACAGCTAATTTATTGGCACTTACCTGGGCAGCAAAATCACCATGATCAATATCTTCCCCGAGTCTTTCTAATAATTCCGTCACCCACTCACCGGCTCGCTGAAGATGGGTTGGAGAAATAATGATACCCTCTTCGCTTAATGTTTTAGATATCGGCATAGATCCGGGGCTACTGCCGCCAATATTGGCATGGTGGGCGCGATTGGCAATAAATGCGACTAGCTTGTTATTAACAAAAACAGGCGCGATGACGGTCACATCCGGCAAATGCGTCCCACCCATAAAGGGATCGTTGACCACCACCATATCGCCCTCCATCCATTGACACTCACTGACAATACTTGACATTGCGTAAGCCATACTGCCGAGATGAACGGGAATATGCGCAGCCTGAGCCGACAAACCTCCAGCAGCGTCAAACACTGCGCAGGAAAAATCCAACCTATCCTTAATATTGGGCGAAAACGCCGAACGCTGTAACACCGCCCCCATCTCGTCACAAATAGCCTCGAGACGATTACTGAAAACCCCCAATTCCACCGCGTTTAGCCGCCACCTATTCAAAAAATACTCCCAGCTTAGTCGCCATCATTCAGCACCTATTCTAACCCGAAAGAAACTTACCTTGGCACAATTGCCAAACTTTGATAAGCCATATACTATTAGCAGAATATTCAGGCAGCTCTAGCTGCCTTTTTGCGTTTTTGGGGCTCTGCGTTCCGAACTGAATAGTTCGACACCAGTCACCTAGCAGCCAATTTTGGTTAACAGTGAGTTTTAGTGATGAGCATGGCAGCAGTAATGAATACCTATGGCCGTTTGCCGGTGAGTTTTACTCATGGTAAAGGCGTCTATCTATACGACGAAGAGGGAAATCAGTATATCGACGCTATTAGTGGCATCGGCGTAAATGCCCTCGGCCACGCTCATCCGGCAGTTAGTGATGCCATCAAAAAACAGGCTGATCTGCTAATACACACCTCTAATTTGTACGGGGTAGAAAACCAAAAACAATTAGCCGAGGCACTCTGTGCGGTGTCAGGAATGGACAATGTCTTTTTTGGTAACTCCGGCGCGGAAGCTAATGAAGCAGCGATAAAAATCGCCCGATTGTACGGACATAATAAAGGCGTCGACCAACCTCACATTGTGGTGATGGAAAATGCTTTCCATGGCAGAACCATGGCAACACTGACTGCGTCCGGAAGCCGTAAAATACAAGCGGGGTTCGAACCCTTAGTCAACGGCTTCGTGCGTGCACCCTATGGTGATATTGATGCGCTAACTAATATCGCCAAAAATAACCCGAACATTGTTGCTGTATTAATGGAACCTTTACAAGGTGAAGGCGGCGTAAACTGCTTACCTGAGAATCACCTAGCCGAGATTCGAGCACTGTGTGATAAAAATGATTGGCTAATGATGCTGGATGAGGTGCAAACCGGTAATGGCCGCACTGGATGTTATTTCGCATACCAGCACCATCATATTCTGCCGGATGTCGTCACCACTGCAAAAGGACTGGGAAATGGCTTACCCATCGGCGCATGCCTAGCGCATGGTAAAGCTGCAACTGTTCTCGGCCCCGGCAATCACGGGTCCACTTACGGCGGCAATCCATTAGTTTGTGCCGCAGCTTTGGTCGTCGTTAACACCATCAACCAACAGCAGCTCTGTAAAAACGCGCAACAAATGGGCGCTTTATTGCTTGATAAATTTAACCGTGCATTCGAACACAACGAAGCGGTTACGGATATTCGCGGGCAGGGGCTAATGATTGGTATTGAACTCGATCGGCCCTGCGGCGAACTAGTCGATCGCGCTCGTGCCAAGGGCGTTTTAATCAATGTAACTGCAGGCTCTGTGGTGAGACTGCTGCCTCCGCTAATTATTAACCCATCGCAAACAGAACAGCTAGCGACGGTGGTGATCGATATCATCAATGATTTTATCGGAAACTCATAATATTAATCGGGATAGCATAAGGCACCACCAACCATTCCCGGCATAACGAAAGAACTATTAACATGGCCATTAAACACTTTTTAACATTACTAGACCTATCCCCCGCCGAGCTGGCTTCACTGATTACTCGTGCGATTGAGCTTAAGGCTGAGCTAGCAGCTGGGGGGCACAATGAACCGTTCAAAAACAAAGTATTAGGGATGGTGTTTGAAAAATCATCCACTCGAACGCGCGTGTCCTTCGAAGCAGGTATGGCGCAATTTGGCGGTCATGCGATATTCTTATCTCCGAGAGACACTCAGCTAGGTCGTGGAGAACCGGTTGAAGACAGTGCCAGAGTGCTTTCGGCGATGGTCGACGTTATTATGATCCGGACGTTTGGCCATGAAATCATTGAACGATTTGCAAAACATTCGAAAGTCCCCGTGATCAACGCACTGACCGATGACTACCATCCCTGCCAACTTCTCGCCGATATCCAGACCTACGTAGAGCATCGAGGAAGTATTCAGGGCAAAACCGTTAGCTGGATTGGCGACGGTAATAATATGTGCCAATCGTACATAAATGCGGCTAAACAATTTGATTTTGAGCTGCGTATCGCTTGTCCTAAAGGCTTTGAACCCAATGCCGAGCTGGTAGCGGCCAACAAGGATAGAGTCACCATTATTCGTGACCCTAAACTGGCGGCTAAAGATTCTCACCTGCTAGTCACCGACGTTTGGGCCTCGATGGGGCAGGAAGATCAGCAGGCGCAGCGGATACAGGCATTTTCCGGCTTTCAAATTAACGAAGAGCTACTTTCTTACGCCGACAGTAAAGCCCTATACATGCATTGCCTTCCAGCTCATCGAGAGGAAGAAATCAGTACGGGACTAATGGAGCGACCAGATACGGTAATCTGGGAAGAAGCCGAAAATCGCTTACACGCCCAAAAAGCACTCATGGAATTGCTATTAACTCAATAATTATGGGCCACTACCAAGCAGGATCAAATCGTGCTGAAAGTTAATAGTATTCAATGCCACTACAACCAGAACAATCGGCCTCAATCCAACAATAGTGGCGGTGAGGCCAACTCTGCCGGACTAGCGATACTCAACGATATCAGCTTCCATGTGAATAGCGGAGAGATATGCTGTTTACTAGGTCCCAGTGGCTGTGGGAAAACCACAGCATTGCGAGCTATCGCTGGCTTCCAACCTATTTCACACGGCGAAATCATTCTTAACGATCGAGTGCTCGGTAATAGCGAGTTTCAGCTCGACCCAGAACACCGTAACATCGGCATGGTATTCCAGGACTATGCCCTTTTTCCTCACCTGACGGTGCTTGATAATATTCTTTTTGGTGTTCGCAAGCGGCCTGCTGCCGAGCAACAGAAAATTGCCAATGACTTACTGGCACTAATACGGCTAGAAGACACAAAAAAACGCTTCCCCCATGAGTTATCGGGAGGACAGCAACAAAGGGTTGCTCTCGCTCGGGCGCTCGCGCCGAATCCTACATTACTACTATTGGACGAGCCATTCTCCAATTTGGATGTCGATTTACGTAGACATCTCAATCTGGAAGTCCGAGATATCCTAAAAGCTATTGGCACCAGCGCTATCCTAGTCACACATGACCAAGAAGAAGCATTCGCCTTCGGCGATCACATCGGTCTGATTCACGAGGGCAGATTACAGCAGTGGGATACACCATTTAATTTATTCCATGAGCCCATCAATCGCTTTGTGGCCAACTTCGTTGGTCAGGGTCGTCTCCTACCCGGCATGGCTCTTGACCAGCACAGAGTACAAACAGAACTGGGGGTCATTGCAGGCAACCGAGCCTATCAATGGCAGCCAGACACCCCCTTGGATATACTAATGCGACCCGATGATATTGTGCTGAGTGATAGCGACGGTATTCTCGCCGAAGTCATAAAAAAAGTATTCTCAGGCAGTACCACGCTATACACCTTGCGCCTACCAACTGGCAGTCTGGTTGAATCATTATTTCCCAGTCATCACGATTATCAGCTTGGAGAGAAGCTGACGGTAAGGGCGCAGGTAGAGCATCTCATTGCCTTTACCATCGATGAGTAAACTTCGGAGCATATAAAGTATTTTCTTTATTAGAAAATATTTTAACCTTTCTTTTTGATCATTTTTCAGCCATCTTGTCGCAGCCATTAGTGCACTCTATGTTTGCAGGTTAGCGGTTGCAGACAGAACGATTTACCCACATATTATCCACAGGTTCTCCTCAACATATTGTCCTTGCAAAACGACCTAAACCGCATTATCTTGTAGCAAGTATTTCGAAAACCCCAACATGTAGGGGTTTTATAGTAGTCCACTGAATAATAATCTGGTTTCAGCCAGACCGAAGTTAGTGCTTACTTATGACCGCTACCAGTAAACAAGATGAATTTGTAATCATGCTGACAGATTCAGCAGATGTGCAGGGCACGCTCTAAAAAACATCGGTGATACTTCAATAAACTCATGATTCCGCAGATCCATTTTCAGATTGATGGAGCGAGTCAAATTGATAAACACCGGCTTCAAGCCCTGCTGAAATAGTTAACGACACAATACGAACTGACAACGCCGACTGTCGCATCCGGAGATCACATGCACACAGAAGTAGAAGACAACAAAACCAATATTACCTCCACATCACAAACCTCAACGGCAACTGCGGCACAGGCAGAACTACAAGCCACTGCACCAGGCCAAGTGCGAGTCATCAAGCGCAATGGCACGGTCGTTAGTTACGACGATAGTAAAATCGCTGTCGCCATCACGAAAGCCTTTCTCGCGGTTGAAGGCGGCAGTGCTGCCGCCTCGTCACGTATTCACGAGACCGTTGAAAAACTCTCTCTACAAGTCAGCGCGATCTTCAAGCGGCGCATGCCTTCTGGCGGCACCATCCACATAGAAGATATTCAAGATCAGGTAGAACTGGCACTGATGCGAAGCGGAGAGCACAAGGTCGCCAGGGACTATGTTCTATATCGCGAGGAGCGCCGACTCCAACGGGAAGAAAAGAAAGCCAGCGAGCCAACCAAAGCTCACCCAACTATACGAGTCACGTTAAGTGACGGCAGCCAAGTTCCGCTGGACTTAGGACGCATGGAAGTTGTTGTCAGCGAAGCATGTGACGGACTGGCAGATGTAAAAGCACAAGTTATCATCGATGAAGCACTGAAAAATTTGTATGACGGCGTACCGATTGCCGACGTCAACACGTCGCTGGTGATTACCTCTCGCACGCTGGTTGAAAAAGAACCCAATTATTCTTATGTAACGGCTCGCCTACTACTTGATAATCTTCGCGCAGAGGCACTACCTTTTCTTGGTATAGCCAATAGTGCTACCCAGTCTGAAATGGCATCACTTTATGCTAAAGCACTACCCGCCTATATCAACAAAGGAATAGAGCTTGAGCTACTAGCACCGAATTTACTCGACTATGACTTGGATAAACTGGGTCAAGCTCTGGATGCTAATAGAGACCAACTATTTAATTATTTAGGCCTGCAAACTTTATACGACCGTTATTTTATCCATAGCAATGATATCCGTATCGAACTACCGCAAATCTTTTTCATGAGGGTAGCAATGGGACTCGCCTATCGGGAAGAAAATCGAGAAGATCGGGCCATCGAATTCTATCGTCTACTCAGCTCTTTCGATTACATGAGCTCTACTCCGACACTATTTAACGCAGGTACATTACGCCCGCAGCTCTCGTCCTGTTACTTGACCACCGTTCCCGATGATCTACATGGTATCTATGGTGCTATTCAAGACAACGCTATGCTGTCTAAATGGGCCGGAGGTCTGGGTAATGACTGGACCCCGGTACGGGCATTAGGTGCCTACATTAAGGGTACCAACGGCAAATCCCAGGGCGTGGTTCCTTTCCTCAAGGTTGTGAACGATACGGCCGTCGCTGTCAATCAGGGCGGGAAACGCAAGGGAGCTGTCTGCGCCTATCTTGAAACCTGGCACATGGACATAGAGGAGTTTGTCGAACTGCGGAAAAATACCGGAGACGATCGTCGTCGTACTCACGATATGAATACCGCCAACTGGGTTCCTGACCTGTTCATGAAGCGAGTATTTGACGACGGCGAATGGACATTATTCTCGCCAAACGATGTCCCTGACTTGCACGATTTGTACGGCGAAGCGTTCGAAACACGCTATACCGAGTATGAAGCGCAGTGTAAGAGCGGCGACATGAAGCTATTTAAAACCGTTAGAGCTCAGGAGCTGTGGCGAAAAATGCTTGGGATGCTGTTTGAAACAGGACACCCATGGATTACTTTCAAAGACCCCTGCAACATTCGCTCGCCGCAGCAACATGTTGGTGTTGTCCACTCATCTAACCTGTGCACTGAGATAACACTGAATACCAGCAAAGAAGAAATTGCTGTCTGCAATCTAGGTTCAGTGAACCTTGCTCAGCATGTCAGTGAAAACGGCCTTGATTTGAGCAAGCTAGAAAAAACAATTACGACAGCTGTGCGTATGCTAGACAACGTGATCGACATCAATTACTACTCTGTTGGTCAGGCAGAAACATCCAATATGCGCCATCGTCCTGTTGGTCTAGGTCTGATGGGCTTCCAAGATGCGCTCTATAATCAACACATGGCCTACGGATCAGATCAAGCTGTTGAATTTGCCGACCGTTCTATGGAAGCCATCAGTTACTTTGCTATTCAGGCCTCTTCGGCCCTCGCAGAAGAGCGCGGTTCCTATTCAACGTTTGAAGGATCATTGTGGAGTCAGGGTATATTGCCTATAGATTCCGTGAAAACATTGATTGCAGAAAGAGGCAACGACTATATAGATGTCGATCAATCCCAAACATTGGATTGGAGTAGTCTGCGCACGCGAGTACAGCAAAAAGGCATGCGCAACTCTAATGTAATGGCTATAGCACCAACAGCAACCATCGCAAACATCACCGGAGTTTCTCAATCCATCGAACCGACTTATCAAAATCTTTATGTTAAATCTAATCTGTCTGGTGAGTTTACCGTCGTCAATCCGCATTTGGTGAAAGACTTAAAAGCTCGTGGATTGTGGGATAATGTCATGGTCAACGATTTGAAATACTACGAGGGCAGCCTGCAAAATATTGATCGTGTTCCAGTTGAAGTTAAACAGCTGTACGCCACTGCCTTTGAGGTGGAGCCCCGCTGGATAGTGGACGCCGCTAGTCGTCGTCAAAAGTGGATTGATCAAGCTCAGTCATTGAATCTTTATATTTCTGGCGCTTCTGGCAAAAAACTGGATATCACCTATCGCATGGCTTGGTACAAGGGACTAAAGACAACCTATTACCTGCGAGCACTAGCGGCCACCGGCACGGAAAAATCAACCATCGATACAGGCTCACTAAATGCGGTATCGTCAAAGACTGAAGCCCCCGTCGCCGCCGCAGGACCAGCGCCGGTGCCAGAGGCCTGCTCGCTGGACGACCCTGATTGCGAAGCCTGTCAGTAGCACAACCATTAGTAGTAAATAACAGCCGATATTTTCGGCAAGAAATAGCATTACGAAGGCGTAGAGGTAAGTAAGATATGTTAAATTGGGACGACTACCACCTAGAAGAAAATAGCTCCAAAACCGCGGCACTGATGGCAGAGCCAATCGTTGCCGCTATCGAAGAAGCGGTTCAGCTGAATGAAGAAGTTGAGCAGCCTTTGGTCGCAGCAGTAAACAGCCAGGCTGCTGCGAGTGCAACGGAAATTGAGGACCCTATCATGCGGGCCGAAGCTGCCATTGCCAGCCTTGATGTTACTGCCGGACTGGAGGAACTCGAACTGGGTGCGGCACGCCTCACGGTTGAAGACAAGGCAATGATCAATTGTCGTGCCGATCTTAATCAGTTGGTGCCTTTTAAATATGACTGGGCCTGGCAAAAGTACCTTGATGGCTGCGCCAACCACTGGATGCCACAAGAAGTCAACATGACCGCTGATGTTGCTTTGTGGAAAGATCCTAATGGTCTCAGTGATGACGAGCGCCGTATTGTTATGCGCTCACTGGGTTACTTTTCAACAGCCGATTCACTGGTAGCTAACAATTTGATTCTGGCGATCTATCGCCACATCACCAATCCCGAGTGTCGGCAATACCTACTTCGCCAGGCATTTGAAGAAGCTATCCACACACACGCCTATCAATACTGTGTTGAATCTCTGGCAATGGACGAAGGCGAAGTCTTTAATATGTACAGAGAGCTGCCTTCCATTGCAAAAAAAGCAGCCTGGAGCTTGCGCCACACTCACTCGCTGTCTGATCCCAACTTTAAAACAGGCACCCCCGAGACCGATCAGGAGCTGCTGCGAAATCTCATTGGTTTTTATGCCGTTACTGAAGGCATTTTCTTTTACTGTGGTTTCACACAAATTTTATCGATGGGTCGTCGTAATAAAATGACCGGTGTGGCCGAACAGTTTCAGTACATCCTTCGAGATGAGTCCATGCATCTTAATTTTGGTATCGATGTCATTAACCAGATTAAGCTGGAAAACCCACAACTATGGTCAGAGAAATTTCAGCAAGAAATTATTCAGATGATTTTGGAAGGCACGCAGCTGGAAATTGAATATGCTCGCGATTCTATGCCACGAGGTGTTCTGGGCATGAATGCAGCGATGATGGAAGAGTATTTGCAGTTCATTTCCAATCGTCGACTGAACCAACTGGGCTTACCAGAACAATATCAAGGTGCGCAAAATCCGTTCCCATGGATGAGCGAAATAATGGACTTACGGAAAGAAAAGAACTTCTTCGAAACACGTGTTATTGAATATCAGACTGGTGGCGCCCTAAACTGGGAATAAGCTGTCAATCGGTGACGTTACATAATACCTAGCACAACATGCTTTGATCGTAGAACAGGGACGTTCAACATTACAGGTCAGCAACTCGCAGACCTTTCATTTATTATCGAAATCACTCCTAACAGGTAGCTGAACGCAAGCTTATGTCCATAGACCTGTACTTGGCTCCAAACTTACTAAGCTATGACACATTTCGCCTAAATGGCGGCAGTGAATCCAGCATAGCCTGGCCATAACGCTTGCTGACTATTCGCCGATCTAATAAGGTGACTCGGCCGCTATCTGTTTCAGTTCGCAGCAAGCGGCCACTCGCCTGCACTAGCTTTAACGCTGCATCCGGAACAGTAATATCCATAAAGGGATTACCGCCTCGACTCTCGATCCATTCAGCCAAAGCCGACTCTATCGGCTGATCAGGCACCGAAAAAGGGATTTTGGCGATGATTACGTGGTTACAATATTTACCCGGTAAATCTACACCCTCAGAAAAACTGGCCAGGCCAAAAATTACACTGCCATCGCCGTCGTCAACTGCCTGCTTATGTAATCTTAAGATCTCATGCTTAGGGTATCTCCCCTGCATGATTATTCGCTGCTGCCAACGGCCGTCTAGACCGTCGTAGACCTGCTCCATTTGTCGACGGGAAGCAAACAGAACCAGACTGCCATCACTGTCGCTGAGCATATCTGGCAGCAAATCAATCAGGGCTTGCGTATGACCTTCAGCATCAGAGGGATCACAGGGCATTTGCGGCACATAAAGCTCGCCAGATTCAGTGAAGTTAAACGGGCTAGGTACAACCCCATAATGAGCACTATCGGGCGTGCCGGCTCGCATTTTGAACCGATCAAAGCCACCAAGAGCCGTCAAGGTGGCAGAGGTTACGACCGCTGCATAACAACGATTCCAAAGATACTGTGACAGCGTATTTGCAGCCAAAATAGGACTGGTCGATACTTCAAAGTCCAGACTACCGCCCGCTCCCTCTACCACCGCAATCCAACGACCTCGCGGAGGGTCTTCTGCTATTTCTGCACTGCTGTAGTCCAGCCACAGTGAGTAATTAGCTTCTGCGCGTCCCCTCAGCATAGATAGTGCAGGAAACCAGGACTCTGCATCGGATTTGGGGATAGCATGTTCAGACTCTTCCATAGCCTCCTCTAATAATGAGCAACTACTATCGAGCAAATTTTCCATATTGCGAAAAAGCGCCACCAACTCTAGCGCCTGACTTCTTAGCTCAGCAGGAACGATCCCCCTAGGAAATCGATGAGCGGGAATAGAACCACGACGGTCGGGCTCAGAACTAACCATGCTCTCGAGTGTGTTGAACAGCATGCTCATATGCTGTTTCAATGTTTCCATCACTGATGGCAATGTCTGCAAATGGCGGTTGATGCCACCTTTATCAGACAGCTGCGCCGCCGCTTTGGCGAGCACCTTGAGCCCTTGATCCAGCCACCGTTCGGTTGATCTAACTCGGCTAAATTGTGCAAAATGATTAATCGCCTTGTCCGGCAGATGGTGCCCTTCGTCAAAGATGTAAATACAATCTTCCGGGTCTGGCAAAATTGCGCCACCACCCAGAGCTAGATCGGCCAAAACCAAATCATGGTTGGTAACAATTATGTCTACTTTCCCCAACTGCTCGCGGCCTTTGTAAAAACAGCATTGACTAATATTCGCGCATCGGCGACCCGTACATTGATTATGATCGGTAGTAACACGAGACCATACTGGCACCTCTAGCTCAGATTTCCATGAGTCCCGGTCACCGTCCCAGTCACCAGCACCCAAAGCCGATAGCATATCCTGGTAAACCGTTAAGGTACTCGTATCCACTTGCCCCTGCAGCTCGTCTGGATATAAACCCAAGGTTTCATTATTAGCCGCACTGTCCTGCAAAATACTGTCGAGCTTTGACAAACATAGATATCGCCCGCGCCCTTTAGCCAGCGCGAAATTAAAAGACAATCCACTATGAAGGAGAATATCAGGCAAATCTTTGTAAATGATTTGTTCTTGCAGGGCGACGGTTGCCGTAGAAATAATCAGTGTTTTTTCCATCGCCGCGGCAACTGGCACTGCCGCTACCGTATAGGCAATGGTTTTACCTGTACCAGTACCTGCCTCTACCACACACACCGGGGTTTCAGTCTGCTCCGGTTTTGACGCCAGCGTTCGAGCCACATCCGCAATCATCAGTCGCTGACCATAACGGGCCTTTAGACTTTTATTCTCCAGAAGCGTCGTGTAAGCGGTCTGAATCGTTTCTTTTAGCTGATCGGTTAGCATTGAATTAACTAGTAAAATAAAGGATTGAAGCAATAGTCATACTACCGCCTGATTGAAACACCAAGTCTGATTAACTGGCCTGCAAAAACACAGATTTACTATCGAAGACATTAGCATAAATGCCCAGGGCATATTTTCGATGTTCATCCGGCATTGCTTCGATTCGTTCTCGAAACGCCTTTTCTGCGGCAACAAGTTGCTCGCTATTGAATGGTAGGTGCTGTGCCGAATAGGTGCCCGTCGGATAATCTCCATTTAACATTTTGTAGGCAAAAAAGTTAGTTGGATGCAATACATAGTTATTCACTACCTGCTGGTCGATGGCGGCCGCGACTTCCTCGGCGTTTTTAAATTCTCCTCGCAAAGGTGACCCAAAAGACACGTGAACATTACCTTTTGGGCCCGCGATGCCTTTGGCAATTGACGAGGCATCTTCATGCTCTGTTTTCTGATAACTTCCCTCAGAGTCAACGGCATAAAGTTCTTTTGCCTTAGCCGCATCACAGGGGTCAAGTTCATAGGAAATCGATAACGGTACTATCTGTAGCTTATTGATATAGTCGGAAAAACTTTCGGTTTTTTTCTGCTGGCTCATTGCCAACATTTTTATAATTGCTGGCTGAGTGCGATCAACGCCATCCTTCGCTCGCCCCTCTCGCTGGGCGATCCAAATTGGATTGTTATCTTCCTCGATAGAATAACGAATATACGCTGACAACATTTTGTAAGCCGCCAGTATTTGTCGGGCGCCTTTCGCCGAACGCCGGACCAGAAAACTCTTATTGATCCGCATCAGATCAGAAACAAAGGGTTTGCTTAACAAGTTATCGCCAATGGCGATACGAGCAGTGTCATGACCATTGTGATACAGCGCGTAGGTTATCAGCGCCGGATCAAGCGTGATATCACGATGGTTACTCATGAATAGATAAGGTTTAGCAGGATCCAACTTATCCAGCCCAGAAACCGTAAAGCTGGCGGTGGTACTTTCAATCATGCCATCCATATATTTCTTCATGACATGCTGAAAACCTTCAACCGTTTCGACGCCTTTTATCTCCCGGCGAAGAAAAAATCGGATTAGCGGGTATATCAACCATGAAACATATCTATGCCAACCGCCTAGCTTAAAATTAGCCAGCGTCGCGACCAATTCTTTGTCCGCCAACAGTCGGCTTAAGACCGCGGGAACTTCGCTATCATTATAGGGACGGATGTCAGCAAACTGATCCATTTCCAACTACCACTCTATGGTTATCCAAGGCGCGAACAATACCGGAAATACGGCAAAGAGTCATCAACACCACCAATGTCGCAAAGATAGAAGAGATCGATCAGACAGTTCTTGAGACGAAAAAAGTCGATCTCGGTGATAAACCAATCAATCTCCCTACCATTATCGACAAATCGCCTAATACTGCGAAGAAATAGTCTAATCCGCTTGACGACACCCAGGCTTAACCCTATTATGCGCGCCTTGCTGAACATCACAAGCGAAAGCCAAGGGTGTTCACAACGTTTACTGATGCGGGGTGGAGCAGTCTGGTAGCTCGTCGGGCTCATAACCCGAAGGTCGTTGGTTCAAATCCAGCCCCCGCTACCAAATATCAAAGGTCTATCATCGCTGATAGGCCTTTTTTATTACCTGTTAACCCATCTCTAGGCCCCTTCGCTCAAACGGCTGTAGCCCTCCATACCCAACACTAAACGCCAGATTGAGTATATCGCGTTCCGTTTTATCTCATGCTAGACTTTGTATCACTCACCCAATCGCGGCACTAAAACGATAGCTGTAAAGCAACAATGGAAGACTATTGTGGCCGATGGGGTGGGTCAACTAACCGCATAAAACCTAATGAAGCATCATATCAACTTTAGTTAGGAGACTATTATGAATATTGATCAGATTATGGACCAATTACCGTCGCTCATCATAACGTATGGCACACAGCTAGTGATGGCTATCGTTATATTCCTCATCGGAAAATGGGTCGCTAAAGCCGTCTCTAATGCCGTTGTTAAGGGAATGAACAAAAAAGACGTCGATAGAACGATTAGCAGCTTTATCGGCAACCTAATTTACTGTGGTTTGTTTGCATTCGTCATTATCGCAGCACTTGGACAATTAGGTATTCAAACCGCCTCTTTCGTTGCCATCATCGGTGCCGCCGGACTGGCCGTTGGTTTTGCCTTGCAAGGATCGCTGTCCAATTTTGCCTCTGGCGTTCTACTCATATTGTTTAGGCCCATCCGCAGTGGTGATTTTGTTGAAGCGGCTGGTGAGGCAGCCGTTGTCGATCAGATAGGTATTTTCAGTACCACGATGAAAACAGGCGACAACAAGGTCATCATTGTTCCCAACTCCAATATCATGGGCGGCAATATCACTAACTACTCACTCGAAGCAACGCGTCGTATCGATCTCGTTATTGGTATTGGTTATGATGCAGACATCCGCAAAGCAAAAGAAGTTCTCGAGGACATTATCAACAAGGAAGAGCGGGTACTTAAAGAACCCGGCACAATAATTGGCGTGGCTGAACTTGCCGACTCTTCGGTCAATTTTGTCGTTCGCCCTTGGGTCAACTCCGGCGACTATTGGCCGACCAAGTTCGCACTTTTAGAAACCATTAAAATCCGCTTTGATGCGGAAAATATCAGCATCCCGTTTCCTCAAATGGATATTCATCTTCAAAAGGATTAAAGAATGACAACAGTTAAAGTTTCGTCCCTGCTTGCAGCTGCAATTCTAGCAGCTGGCAGCACCCAACTCTATGCAGAAGACGCTGACAGTAGCTCTCTGTGGTCGGGTGACGCCGAATTCGGCTACGTTGACACATCAGGAAATACTGAAGAAACAACCATCAAAGGTCGGGCACAAGCCAATCGAGAACAAGATGAATGGCGTTATAACATCACCTTCGATTCATTAAACTCTACAGCAAATGACGCTCGTTCTGCCGAGAAATACTTCCTGTCAAATCGGCTGGCCTACCAATACCAAGAAAATGATTATGTTTTCGCGTATGCCTCCTATGATGACGACCGTTTCAGCGGCTTTGACTACCAGGCAACCGTTTCTGCTGGCTGGGGGCGCCGTCTGCTCAACAATGAAGTCATGCAGTGGGACATAGAACTTGGGCCCGGTTACCGTATCAGTAAGGTTGATGATGGTGCTAACGGTGAAGACGCTGACGAAGCTATCGCCCGAGGATTTACGCAATTTTCTTGGGATTTCAGTGAAACCGCCAATTTCAGCCAGTCTCTCAATGTTGAAGCGGGCGCTGATAACACGATCAGTAAATCAATTACTGCGTTAAAAGTTCAAATCGTTGGCGCGCTTGCATTGAAGCTGTCCTACACCATCAAATATACCGACGAAGTACCGGCGGCCACAAAACGTGCAGACACCGAAACAGCAGTCACGGTGGTGTATTCCTTTTAGTGTGCCCTGCCTAAGGCGCTGCAATACTGTTGGCGCCTTAGGCTCCCCGCCTCACTCACCTCTTCTGTGAATGTTGACTTATTTATCATTCAGCTCCGCTTATCCTGGCCTTTTTTTATTCACCATTACTCCCAGACCCAACTCTGGTGCTGAGTCAATATACTCGACAAAGCGCTCCTATTCGGCATCATCGAGTTTGCGCAATTCATCGTACTTACGATATACATAGAGAAAACGCCTTTCCCGTTCATACTATTTGCGAAATGCCTTAACCCCCCATTTGTCCAAAAGATCGCCCCAGCCAGAATTGTAAGTTCGCATAAATTTTAATATGAACGGGACCGGATCATATCGTGGGACCACGAGTGCACGCCGAAATATCATTTCGAATGGCAATATCTCCTCTCCATTCTTCCAGGCTTCAAGACGCGTAGAATCGTTCATACCTATCGCGGCCTCAGCTGCTTGTCCAATTTCAGTCATATGAAATCATCTCGACAGCTAATTTTCATCTATACTTTAAACTCATACAGTCATTATCACTATTTTCTATTATGCCGCTTTCCCTCAAACCATTATTTCGTTTAATCGTGCCGCTTTTGCTACTTTTCGCAGCGATCATTTCGCTCAATCATCTCACTGAAATTCGCAGCGACTACGTCAAGCTCTTAAACCTATTACCCTATGGACTGTTCGTTATTGTCCTCGGGCTAAGCCACTACTTCAATCGATCACGCTTTTTTGCCGCCGCTCTGCTGATGGGCATGGCATTTTGGTTAATCCAAAACCGCTTACAAACAAGCCTCGAAGCACAGTTACCTCTCTATCTTTTTACGGCGATGAGTATCCTGCTGCCTCTCGGACTGGCCCTATTAACGGCCATCCCCGAAAGGGGCTTATGGAATCGTCATGGCTTTTTAGCTATTTTGGCCGGGCCAATTTTGCTGGGAGCTGCCTGTGTATTCGTCAGCTCTAGTGAAGCCCCCCAACTACAGACTCTCGTTCAGTCTATGCCGCTAAAACCTTTTCCCGGGCTTATTATGTCGCTTTATGCCAGTGTATGGATGGGGCTAATGATACTGGTGGGATTATTTTTTTTGCTGCGGCGCAATGCAGAAGCAGAAGCTTCATTGACTCTCTGTATCGTTTTCAGCTTTATCACTCTGGCAAAATTCGACCAACCATTGATATCGAGCATCATGTTTTCTGCGGCCGGGCTAACCATGATACTGGGCTTGCTTAAGTCGTCATTTGAAATGGCGTACCAAGATGAGCTTACCGGATTATTGGGCCGAAGAGCGTTAAATGAAAAATTATCCGGACTGGGAAACCGTTATGCCATTGCGATGATTGACATAGACCATTTCAAAAAATTCAATGATACCCATGGTCACGATGTTGGCGACGACGTTCTAAAAGTTGTCGCTAATCATATTGCCGAGACGACAGGGGGAGGTATTCCTTACCGCTATGGTGGCGAGGAATTCTGTGTGGTATTCCCAGGGAAATCGCTCAAGCCCTGCATCCCTCACTTAGAAGCTGTCAGGGAAGCCGTTGGCAGTCATCGTATCACCTTAAGAGACCGTAAAAATAGACCGAAGAGCGCTCAGACAGGTGCACAAAAACGTGCTGGCACGCGCACTAAAGCGCGACAAGGGAAAACGGTCAGCGTCACTATCAGTATTGGAGTAGCGGAACGTACTGACGTAGTAGACATGCCTGATCAAGTCATGAAAAATGCCGACAAGGCCTTGTATAAAGCCAAACAGAACGGCAGAAATTGCACGGTTTTGTGAGTGATTAACTCGGTAAAGCCACTTCAATTTTTTTCATGTTTTTTCGCATTTCTTCTGGAATAGTCACTGGCTTGCGCGATATGTTGTCGACAAAAACGTGAATGAAGTGACCAAATGCGCAGGCTTGGTCTTCTCCCTCTTTAAATATCCCAATACCGTATTGCACGGAGCTATTCCCCAGCCGGTCGATACGCACACCGACATCAATTTTGTCTGGAAATTCTATCGGCGCCAAATACTCACAACCCGAACTCACAACTAATCCAACAACTTTTCCATTGTGATAATCAAGACCGCAATGTTTCACTAAAAATGAATTAGCGGCAGTATCAAAGTAGGAATAATAAGTGACGTTATTGACGTGGCCATAGGCATCATTATCCATCCATCGGGTGGTGATTGGATAAAATACTTTGTAGTCTGCACGCGAAACATTAATCTTCTGCGCCATCTTCTATTCCCTGTTAACTTTCATCAAGTTCTGCCCTGTCTGCACGCTTATTCTGTCAATCAGTAAGCGGCCCGATAAATAGCAAGAGCATCGTCTCGACTAACCTCTCTCGGGTTATTAACTAATAAGCGCTGCTGCAACATTGCATCATCTGCCAGCATTGGCAAATCCTCTTCCGCGATTTTCATCTCTCTCAAAGTCTTTGGCAAGTTTACGTCATCAATTAACTGATCCATATGATCAATAAAAGCATCGCAACCAGCACTGCTTCCCGCAACACTTCGGCCATGACTGACGAAAGGTAGCAACTCAGCATACAGCACGGAAGCTGTTGAGGCGTTGAACCGCAACACATGCGGCAATACCAGAGAATTGCTCAGGCCATGAGGAATGTGATAATGCCCCCCTAAAGGATAAGCTAGAGCATGCACTGCCGCGACCGGCGCGTTGGCAAATGATTGCCCCGCCATCATCGCTCCTAACAACATGTTTGACCGCGCCTCAAGGTTACCGCCATTGTGAACAGCCTCACTAATATTGGCTGACATTAACACCAAAGCTTGCCGAGCCAACATATCAGAGTAGACATTTTTCTTGTGTCGAGTAGTAAACGCTTCGATCGCATGGACCATCGCATCTATTCCTGTTGCCGCCGTCACGTGAGGTGGCAAGCCAACTGTCAACTCTGCATCGAGAATCGCTATATCAGGTAATAATTGTTTGGATATTACCCCCGTTTTAGTCGTTGCGCCCGTCGTAATGATAGAGGTAGGCGTCACTTCAGAACCAGTACCTGCTGTCGTTGGAACCTGAATCAACGGCAACCTTCCTCCTCGTATATTTCCGATGCCGTACATTTCAGCCAGCGGTTGTTCAGAAGTCGCTAGTACCGCAATCAATTTCGCGACATCCATTGAGCTACCTCCCCCCAACCCGACCACACCGTCGATTTTTTCCGACTTTGCAACTTCGACCGAGGCCAACACTAATGATTCGGGAGGGTCAGCCTCGACATCGCTATACAGAAAAACACTGATACCCGCCTTTTCAATCTCCGCTACCAAAGGATCAGCCATACCGGTCTGGACAATGCCACTATCGGTCACCAGCATTAATCGACTTATTTCCAATTCTTGACAATATTGAGCAAGCTTATGGGCGGCGCCAACCTCGCAAATCACTTTATTTGCCGTTATAAATTCAAATGGATTCATAGTCCTTACCTTTTATCGTATTTGTACGTTTTAGCCGCGTCCTATCCGACCCAGACAAGCATCCCGCATAATAGCATTCACGGTATTACTTATCCGGAGGATCCTCTGTTAACCAGCCACAAAGCTCAATTAAAAAGTCCCAGAACAACAACTATTCAGTCGCGTTTTCACCCCAACGATTTACCGCACCCGTTTCAATATCAAACAGATCAAGTACTCTGCCGACGCTGTGATCTACCATATCGTCAATCGTCTTCGGCTTTATGTAAAAAGCGGGCAGCGGTGGCGCGATAATGGCGCCCATCTCTGACAGTGCCGTCATGGTTCGTAAATGCCCAGTATGAAGCGGGGTCTCCCTCACCATCAATACCAATTTTTTCCGTTCTTTCAAGACAACATCAGCAGCCCGTGTCAATAATGAGGTTGTTACACCGGTCGCAATTTCAGACATGGAACGCACTGAGCAGGGCGCAATTACCATACCCATGGTGCGAAAGGACCCGCTCGAAATTGCCGCACCGATGTTCTTAACTGGGTAAACATGGTCAGCCAGATCATGTATTTGCTTGAGTTTTATATCTAATTCGTAGCCCAGAGTCATTTCCGCCGACTTACTCATCACTAGGTGTGATTCAATGGGTAAATCTTTGAGCATCTGCAGTAATCTAACGCCATAAATTATTCCCGATGCGCCTGAAATACCGACAATAAGTCGACTGTCACCCGTACCTGACTGATTAAACATAATCCCTTTAACCTGTTTAGATGAAACATTGAGGGGGAGCAGGGTCGCAAATTTTTAAACGCGCTACAAGCTCAATTGACGGTAAATGCTTCCGGCTATTAAAACCGATCACTCTGACCATGGAAAATGCTGTTTTTATTCGAGCGGATACCAGCTATATTGATGTAATAGGAACTAAAATAAGGACAAAAAGTGTCATTACTGACCTCGCTTATCCCAGAACTTAGCAACATTGAATGGTTAGCACATGCAGCCATTTTTACGGTCAATATCGTTTTATTTATTTTCGCTCGCCCACTACTAAATATCGTTGAGTCAGGAAAGGACAGCGACGGCGATGCACGCATTCAAATACTGCGTTCGCTAAACATATTAGTATTGGTACTGCAGGCCATCAACATTATTATGCTCGGCGCAGACAGCGACTACGAAAATTACTTTATAAAGGCCGGGCTAACCTTGATGGCGATCTATGCAGGCTTACTTGCATACAGCATTTCCTCATATTTTCTACGGAAAAAATTTGGTACGGAAAAGGAATTTGACGATCACACCGTATTTATTGAAACCTACAGTAGCCGTCTCGTCGATATTATGCTGTTAGTTTTTAGTGTCATAGCGACTATTTACTTCATGATACTTATCTGGGGCGCTAATAGTCTACTTGAGACAACGGGCGTATTCGGCATTATCGCCGCATTTCTCGCCTTTACCAGTAACATATGGGCACCTGACATTATCAGCGGATTGATCATTCTCAATACGCAAATGCTCGAAGACGGCGACGTAGTTGTGATCGACGGCTATAAAGATGAATATGTCATCAATAAAGTAACCTTTGTTTACGTTATTCTTTACGATATTCGCAACAATCATCGCACTCTGATCAGGAACAGTCGCTTTATACAAAGCAAAATTGATAATCTTAGTCGTGTTGCCAGCACCGAGGGAATTCGCAAAAGACTGGTTTACCAGATTGGATATCCGGACACCGACAAAGCTACAGGTGCAGAGCGCGAAGAAGCATTAAATCAGTTTACTCAACGAATAGAAAAAATCTTTAAAAAAGCGTTTGAGGCTTGTTGTGAAAATGATCATATAAAAATCAATAACCACAAAGAATTTGAATGGGCGCTTACTAATACCGGAAATTACGCGCTTGAATATACCGTATGGATTTATATGGAACGTCTTCCAAATACCAAAGTAACATCAACTATCCGCAAGCACCTAATGCGAACAATTTATCGGGTCAATGAGGCCATATTTACCGCTGCCGTTATCGAAAATATCGATCTTTCTACACCAAATCGCAGCGACATCAAGGTCTTGGCGTAACAACACTGGCTTCGTCCCGCCCTCTTGGTAACGACTAGGCTAGGCTTTTTCCATAGCAATCATAGCATCGACGATTATTGTCAGCGCCCAATCACCTTTACCAAGTCATCCGCGTTTCTTTCAACTGATTAAATCTCGCTACTCTCTCTTGGGAAAAAGTTCGAAAATTTACAAAACCTGCACCCATTGATAATCTGCAGAAGAGCCGCCGTGATGGCAATCGTTATTATCCCGCTGAAGCCGCTGATAGCCGTGAAAACACGACCATAGCCATAGTTTGTCAAACAACGTCCGCGCTATTTCTTAACAAACTTCAACGTCATGCGGTCAGATTCACCGATCGCAGACATTGCTTCTTTTTGATCAGGCGAAGTGCGAAGACTTGGCGGCAAACGCCAAACAATATCCCCAGTTTCGGGCTTATCGTTAGGGTTGGCATTAACTTCGCTACTGCCGGCCAATTCAAAACCAGCTTGCTGAAACATGGCAATCACCGCCGCCTCTTTCAGATAACCACTACTACCGTCTGCCCAACTGTCGTCAGCGTCCGCGGGAGCCCTATGTTGAACGACTCCAACAACACCTCCAGTCTTTACCAGCGTATAGAGGTCGTCGATAGCCTGAGAGCGCATAGCTGCTCTGGCCTCAAAACGATTTAAGTTATGTAATGCGCGCACCATCACCACAACATCGACAGTTCCCTTTAGCTCATCGGGAACGGCCCCAAAAGTAAATGCGCGGGCAGGAACGTCGGCAGCGCCAGGGTAGCCTGCCACATTTCCGGCAAACGCTGCGGTTGAAGCTACCCTACCAGCTATAACCTCATCGCTGAAAAGACCGAACATGGCCCACATGTCATCCGCATAATTGACACCATAAATAGCACCCTCAGAGCCCACCAGAGGCGCTAGTATCTTCGTATACCAGCCACCGCCGGGAAGTACCTCCAATACGGTCATTCCCGGCTCAACACCAAACAGCTTGAGCGTTTCCTCGGGGTTACGCGCTCTATCTCTGGCTTTTAAGTCATCATTTCGAGCATCAAGCGCCGCAGCCAATGCCGCGTCGCTATCTTCGGCAAATGCCTTGCTACTTCCAGCAATAATCAATAATCCGGCTGCCAGACATACGCCTGTTCGTTTCAATAGCTCGTTAACCCGCATAATTTTCTCCTTATTTTTGCGCACTATCCACACAGTCCTTAAGAAACTGATGCGCTACAGTCGCCAGTTATAGTCAGAATTAATAGTAACCAACTTCATGTCACCGTTTCATCAACATGACACAGCCTCATACGACTTTCAATGCAGCGAAGAGAGGCACTTGAAAGGGTTTAAACAGATGCACAGACAAATAGCCCCGCTTTAAAAAACCTATGCCAAACTGTCTTCGGCAACAAAATACTGCGGGTCTTCAATAACGTTGACTTCAACAAGACTCCCCGCCCGACGCAACAAGCGTCGACACTCTTCACTGAGATGCACTAAGTGCAATGTTTTACCTGCATTTAGGTATCGGTCTGCCAGCGTATCAATGGCCTCCAGTCCAGAATGGTCAGCTACTCGAGAGCGGGCAAAGTCAATGACCACATCATCGTTGTCCGCTTGCGGATCAAAGCGCTCCAAAAACGATGACACTGAACCGAAAAATAACGGACCAGTAACCGCATAAACGGTAGACCCATTGTGATCCTCTTTAGCATCGATTCGAATGTGTTTCGCATGCTCCCAAGCAAAGACCAGTGCCGACACAATAACACCAACAATAACAGCAAATGCCAAATCCGTAGCTACAGTGACACCGGAAACCAGAATCAATATCAGGGCATCGCTGCGGGGGACTTTATTAAGGATCCGAAAGCTACTCCACTCAAATGTACCAATAACTACGATGAACATGACACCGATGAGTGCCGCCAGTGGAATCCTCTCAATTAAAGATGACCCTACCAAAATAAACATCAGTAATGAAAGTGCCGCAGTGATACCGGACAGACGCCCTCGCCCACCCGAATTCACATTAATCATACTCTGGCCAATCATCGCACAACCACCCATACCGCCGAAGAAACCGGTTACCGTGTTTGCCACACCCTGACCAATACACTCCTTATTGCCTCGACCGCGAGATTCCGTAATCTCATCAACCAGACGCAGCGTTAGTAGCGATTCGATCAAACCAATAGCGGCGAGAATCATCGAATATGGAAATATGATCATCAGTGTATCGATGTTGAAAGGAACTGATGGAATATGAAATGAGGGTAGACCCCCTTTTATCGATGCAACATCACCAACAACTCGAGTGTTTAAATCGAGACCAAACACCAGTAATGTCACCACAACAATCGCAACGAGAGATGAGGGCACAGCCTTTGTTAGTTTCGGTAAAAAATGAATAATCGACATGGTTACCAGGACTAACCCTACCAACATATATAACTGCTCTCCGCCCAGCCAGGCAACATCAACAATCGAGTTTTCCATAACCGTGCCCTGCAGCCAACCCGGTTCACCAGCAACCCCAAACTGACCCAATTGAGCCAGAAAAATCACGATGGCCAAGCCATTCACAAATCCCAGCATAACCGGGTGCGGTACCATTCGAATAAACTTCCCTAGCCGCAATACGCCAGCCAATATTTGCAAAAGACCCATCAGCACTACGGTAGCAAACAAATATTGAACACCGTGATCAGCTACTAAGGCGACCATAACCACAGCCAATGCACCAGTGGCACCAGAAATCATACCCGGCCGGCCGCCAATACAGGCCGTAATTAAACCAACCATGAATGCCGCATAGAGACCCACCAGTGGCTCGACACCCGCGACAAAAGCAAATGCCACCGCTTCGGGAACAAGTGCCAGTGCGACGGTCAAGCCCGACAAAACGTCATTTTTTATGGTCGCAACTTTATTCGGGTGGAACTCAAACATGTAATTCTCTCAATTCACCAAGGCTCTAGGCCGGGGGTTTGCCGGGGACACTGAAAAGGCAACGTAGTCGAACACTCATCACAGGATTGACGCGCTGTGACCAGCGGAAGGGGCGCGCATTTTAACGAATAGCTCCGCTTAATTCAATTCTATCCCGGCATTGCCTTACATCCGCCTCCCATGGCCACAAAACAGAGCAGCAGAGACGGTCAATTTCGTGTACAATGTTCGGCCATTTATTACAATAAAAGGTCTAACATGGCTGGCAAACCCAAGACAGCAGCTGCAAAAAAGAAGCAACCAGCGGCAGCAGAGACATCCGTCTCAATTGAAGAACAAACATTAGCTTTTCTAAAATCCGGTGGAGAAATAGAACAAATCAACTCCGGAGTTAGCGGACAGCAAAGTATGGCTGGCCCCAAACATATCACCCTGGGTAATACGCCCAAAACTAACTAAGACTGGCGACAAAGGGTATAGGCTGACAACACAACAACCATACCCGCGCCGGCTTTTTCTTAGTGCACCCACAGTAATAATCAGACTGGCATCCCACAGGACAAATTCGTGACCGACAGTAACTCCGGCTCGCTTTCTAAAATTTTTAAATTTGTTTCAAAAATAGAACCTAATGAATTTAAGGCGACGGCGCTTTCTTTTGTTTTAGTTTTGATTCTCATGGCCGCCTATTACATTTTGCGGCCCGTGAGAGACGCTATGGCCAGCGATTGGTCGGATGCCGAAGTCAGTGTGCTGTGGACGATCAATTTTTTCTTCAGTTTCGCTGTTGTTGCAATCTACGGAGCCGCCGTATCGAAAGTTTCTCTCAGAAATTTAGTCCCCAGCGTCTATGGATTTTTTGCTGTTACCTTTGCGGCTTTCTATATCTCCTCCAATACAATAGACAACCCAGTACTGGTCGATAAAGCCTTCTACATTTGGGTAAGCGTATTCAGTTTGTTTCCCATCTCCGTATTCTGGAGTTTCATGGCCGATCTTTACAACAAAGAGCAGTCGAAAAGATTGTTCGGCATTATCACCACGGGGGCTAGTATTGGGGCGATGCTGGGGCCATCTATTCCCCTGCTTTTCTCCGATCTGGGGACTTATAATTTGATGCTCGTTGCCAGCGTTGTACTCCTTTTCACCCTGCCGATCATTTTTTACCTACAGAGAATAAAAAGCAGCGAGCTGGGCAACGCCGGTAATGTCGGTGAGATGAAAGAAATGCAGTCTCTGGGCGGGAATCCACTCTCTGGGTTTAAACTATTTCTACAAAACCCGTTCCTTTTAGGTATCGGGTTGTTTTTGTTCCTCTACACGGGCATCGGATCGTTTGTCTATTTCGAACTGAAAAACATGATGGCCGACTACAGTAAGGCTGAGCGCACTGAAATTTGGGCATTAATGGATTTAGCAACTAACACGCTTACCATCGTCGCAGGACTTTTTGTAACATCAAGGCTAGCCACGCGGTTTGGACTTGGTATCACGCTGGCAATAGTTCCCATCATTGTATTGGGAGGCTTATTATCTGTTGCTATGGTGCCCGCATTGACCATTGTTGTTGCGCTGCAGATTGTCAGGCGCGGCGGTAATTACGCCATAACTCGTCCTGCTCGTGAAATGCTATTTACTCATGTCGACCAGGAAACCCGATTTAAAGCCAAGCAGGTCATTGACGTTGTTGTATATCGGGGTGGTGATGTTTTTTGGGGCTGGGCATTTACCGGTCTAACTCAGGTCATAGGACTCGGCATAGCTGGAATCGCCTTGGTCGGAGGTATGATTGCTGCTGCTTGGGCCGCCGTAGGCCTTTATCTTGGCAGGAGAGCCGATCGAGATTAGTCGGGCACACTTTGGGATTCGCATTCCAATAAAAATCGGGGCGGTCAACTGGCCTTTTCACAATCGACGAAACGGCAGGTCATCGCTGGCGTCTCCCGTCAATGAACACAAGGCGATGGCAGCTTGTCCAATGGTCCGGCAACCAAAACCAGTCGCTTTCAAATCTAACAGTATTTGGTGTATGCAATTGAAACAACGTATTGTTGATCCATTCGAGTCTCTTGGGCGTAACTAACGCACAACCCACAGATTCGGAGATACCGTGACAGCACACGTCGTTAGCATGACCCAGCCACCCCATAGGAATGGCAGCATGGTAAAAACCAATTCGAGCCTCAACAAAGAGCGAAATATTCGTTTGAAGGGCTTAATGGCCAGCGTCTCAGAACAGCGAGACAAGCAGGCGTTCGGTGAGCTCTTTAATCACTTCGCCCCGCTGCTGAGATCTTATAGCCTCGCCAGAGAACCAGGATCAACTCTGCTGGCAGACGAGCTAGCCCAAGAGGTACTGATCAAAGTGTGGAATAAGGCACACACCTACAAGCCTGAGCTAGCGGCTGTTTCTACGTGGGTGTTTACTCTAGCCCGCAATAGTAGGATCGACCACCTCAGACGCTCCGGGCGATTCAGCACAGACATAGACCCTACGGCGCTGTTTGAAAGCATCGAAGATGATGGGCCAGATCCATTTCAAATGGCTCAACGTCAGCGCGTAGAAGAACGCGTGCACAATGGCCTGAAGCAATTGCCGATTGAGCAATCACAAATATTGGCGAAGGTTTATTTGGAAGGGAAAAGTCATCAAGAGGCGGCCAACGAACTGGAACTGCCACTGGGAACCGTTAAGTCGAGAGTTAGACTAGCGCTGCAAAAATTGGAATTGTTTTTAAAGAGGTAAACCGATGGCAAACTATCATCCTACGCCGGAAATGCTGACAGATTTTTCCGCCGGAAATTTACAACTTGGCCATGCTTTGTGCGTATCTGCACATGTTGAGCATTGCGATGAGTGCAAAACAAACCTACAACGGCTTAACAGCATCGCGACCAATTTGTTTGACGGTCTGGAACCTGCAAGTTTACCTGACACATTGAAAAATGCAGTTTTTTCGAAGTTAGACGACGAGCATATTGAAGAGCCGGTGCGAGAAAAAACTGTCTCATCGCACATTCCTCGAGCTTTACAGCAGTTTATTAGCGAGAGTTATGAAACGTTGAGTTGGAAAAAAGTGTCCTCTATGATTCAGCAGGCTCATCTCTCTACCGACGTCAGCGGGTCCAAAGTTTCTCTCATGCGTATTCAAGCTGGGGGCAAAGTGCCCATGCACACTCATAGCGGAGAAGAATACACGCTGTTACTTGAAGGCAGTTTTTCTGATGAGAGCGGTTTATATAATGTGGGGGATTTCCTCGTTAGAGATGAACGCCATAAACACAGACCTGTCGTAACCAAGGACCGAGAATGCATTTGTTTAACGGTCACTGACGCTCCGGTAACGCTAACCGGCTTCTTCACTCGTTGGTTTAACCCCCTATTGCGGCGAGGACATTTCTCTCACTGAGACAGTTCGATAACGTCACTGCCAGCAGAGCCTGCGTTCTGCTTCGGCACTACGTTTAGACCAATGCCCATGGGTTTACACGGCGGCGCTAATAGCGGATGATTTTGCCCATCACTCTTACTAGCGAATACGCACATCCAATGACTCACAGTCCCAATACCTTTTTCTCCAAATTACCGTCAGTCGATAGCATCCTGTCGGATCCGACAATTAAAATAGTCGCAGAAAAGTATGGTCACACTGCAGTCACGAAATCGGTACGCATGGCTCTGCAAGCTGGGCGTAATAATCATGATACCTTCAGTCCCTCGATTTCCCGTCAGGAACTCGCTCAACTAATCGTCAATGCAACGGTATTGGACCTCGAGAAAATCAATCGCTATTCACTCACCCCCGTTTTCAATTTAAGCGGCACTGTTTTGCACACAAATTTAGGCCGCGCTTCGCTTCCGAATGAAGCCGTAGAAGCAATGATTGCTGCTGCAAAGTCTCCGACAAACCTTGAATATGACCTGGCCACGGGTAAAAGAGGCAGTCGCGATAGTCATGTTGAGTCCTTGCTCTGCGAGTTAACCGGCGCAGAGGCGGCAACAGTTGTAAACAATAACGCGGCCGCTGTTTTGGTAGCACTTAATTCACTAGCCCTGCGCAAGGAAGTCATTGTTTCGCGAGGCGAGCTTATCGAAATCGGTGGTGCCTTTAGGATTCCCGAAATAATGACTCGAGCCGGCGCGAAATTGCGGGAAGTTGGCACAACAAATAGGACGCATCGACGCGATTACGAGGAGGCTATCAGTCCGCGCACAGGGCTACTCATGAAGGTCCATACCAGCAATTATAGAGTCGAGGGTTTTACTGCAGCAGTTGATGAGAAAGCGCTGGCGGTGTTAGGGCGGGAACATGGCGTGCCGCTGATGATCGATCTGGGCAGTGGCACGCTGACAGAGCTCACTGACTATGGTTTACCCCACGAACCTATGGCCGGAGAGAGTGTTGCCTCGGGGGCGAATCTTGTCACCTTCAGCGGAGACAAACTATTAGGTGGGCCTCAAGCTGGACTAATTGTCGGCGATCGTGCTCTCATTGAAAAAATAAAACGCAACCCAATGACTCGCGCATTGAGAGTTGACAAAGTCAGGTTAGCCGCCCTAGAAGCAGTTCTCAGGCTCTATTTAATGCCTGACAAACTAGGACAACGACTACCGGTTCTAAGAACGCTAACACGCCCCATAGCTGACATTCTGCAGACCGCCGAGACCATTGCCGCGGGCCTGAGAGAATACCTTCCAAAGGATCTCGACATCACAATCGTGGAAGGTGTTTCAGCCATAGGCAGTGGATCGTTGCCCGGAGAAGAGCTCATTACAAAGGTTGTGATGCTATGTCCAACAGGCAATAAAAAAGATAATGCGAAAAGAGTACGTCTATTAGACAAAGGCTTTCGATCTCTTGCTACTCCGGTCATTGGCAGGGTCAGCAATGGCAATTTGATGCTTGATATGCGTTGTCTAGACGACACTGACGATTTCATTAAACAATTAGACCAGCTCTCTCATCTCATTGATTCGAAAACCAGGCAATGATTGTTGCGACGGCGGGCCATGTAGACCACGGTAAAACCGCGCTAATTAAAGCGCTTACCGGCACCGATACCGACCGCTTACCCGAAGAAAAAAAACGCGGTTTAACCATCGAATTGGGGTTTGCCTATCACCATAACGAGGACATCGCCGTTGGCTTTATCGATGTCCCAGGGCACCAAAAGTTTATTGCAAATATGCTCACAGGGATCGCTGCCCTTGATCTTGCATTGCTTGTTATAGCTGCTGACGACGGCCCTATGCCACAAACCTATGAGCATTTAGCCGCACTTAACTTGATGGGGCTAACCCGCGCGGCGATCGTAATCACCAAGACAGACCGTGTAAATAGCGAGCAATTGCGCACTGTTATCGCGCAAGTCAATCAACTGGTCGCCAACACACATTTTGCCAAGAGCCCCTACTTTTATGTTTCATCGCTGCAGGGTGATGGCATTGATTTACTCAGACAACACATACTTCAGTGCGCACAATCAGGGCCCAGCCGGAGTACTGAAGGCAACTTCAGACTTGCCGTTGATCGACGGTTTGTTGTCGATGGTATAGGCCTCATAGTTACTGGCACCGTCCATAGCGGCAGTATCGCTGTTGACGACGAGGTTGTTATTTCACCAACAGGTCAGCGTGCTCGCATCCGATCAATGCACCAAGAAAACCGAGCAGTTAGCGCTAGCAGCGCAGGGCATCGCTGTGCAATTAATTTAACCGGTGCTGCTATCACTATTAATACAGTGGCCCCTGGGTCGTGGATAGTTCATCCATCCGCGCATCATCCAAGGCAGCTATTTGACGGTAAACTGCGCGTACTTCCCAGTGAACTAAAACCTTTGCAACACTGGACTCCGGTTCATGTCCATATTGGAGCTTCGCACTTGACCGGACGCGTCGCCGTATTAACTGATAACAAAATCATTTTCCCTGGCGACGAGGGCGATATTCAAATTGTTCTGGAACAGTCTATCCCTGTAATCTGGAATGATAAATTCATTATCCGCGACCAATCAGCAACTCGACTTATTGGTGGCGGCCACATTACTGACCCCAATGCAGCTGCGCAGAACAGAGCTAAGCCCTGGCGAAAAAACGACAGAAACGCTCACGGCCTGTCAAGCGCAAATGAAGCACTGCTTCAACTGGCAACCCTCCATCCCGAAGGGTATATCGCCACACAGTTTCTAGACGGGCGGAACATGACTGCCACTGAACGGGAAAAGCTTTTAATTACATTAGAAACTGAACTGACGCGCATCAATAGTGGCGATCAATTGATACTTTTGACAACCTTGCGCTGGCGACAGCTTAATGATGAATGCATCGAATTACTCGGTTCATTTCACGATGCAAATTCAAACCTACTGGGGTGCCCTGCCGACGTTCTTTTTAAATCGTTGGCAATGAATATAATGAAGCCGGTTTTCAATGCTATCGTTACGCAGCTATGCCGACGCGGACTTGTTAAACACCGCGGTCAAGTTCTTCATCTTGTCGACCATGATCCCCGCCTATCTGTCGAGGATGAAACTTTTTTAGAGACGTTTCTAGCACTTACCCCAGAGCATCAACTTTGTCCGCCGGTGGTTCATGAAATGGCCGCAAAAATGTCTATGGATCCAACAGATCTTGTGCAGAAACTCGATTATTTTTCAGCGATGGGTAAGCTGATTGGTATTCAGCAACAACGGTATTTTACACCAGCAAAAATTCGAGAAATAATACGCCTCACCGAAACTCTTTTCGCAGCAGACAAGAATCAAGGGTTTACCCCAGCCGACTTTAAAACTGCGACAGGAATAGGACGACGTCCTGCCGTTCAGATTCTCGAATTCTTCGACCGATCAGGGCTTACCTTACGACAACATAACCATCGCTCCATGATCGCCGCGGCCTCCGATATTTTTGGCGATTAGTCCACTTAGCAAACAACCGTGTTTTGAAGAGTCAAACCAACTGATTGCGACAGATAGTACACAAGCTTATCCATCAACCCTCAGTAAATAGTGTCGCGATGCCAGTGAGCATCATCACAGCTCAATATCTGTTCGACCTATTTCAATATCTGAAAAACGCCGTTAGAGCTGGAATTTTTCCAACAAGGCATTTATTCTTCATCGGCCTCTAAATTAGAATTCATCAATAACGATCGACGCACAAGGTATATCTATGGAACTTAAAAATAAAGTAGCCGTTATAACGGGTGGCAGTGGTGGTATCGGCCGGGCAATGGCCAAGGCTTTTCTCAAAGAAGGCGCTAACGCCGTTGTGCTGGTGGATCTAAATGAAGCGGCAGTCATGGCTGCTGCCAACGAGCTAGGATGTGATGGCGAAGTTTGCGATGTCACCAATGAAGACCAGCTAGCTGCCGTGGTTAAACGTACGCTTGAAAAGTACGATGGCATCGACTTGTTTTGCTCAAACGCTGGAGCAGGTGCTGGCGGACTGCTAACAGACGCACCAAACGATATATGGCAGAAGCAATGGGATCTTCATGTTATGTCACATTTATATGCCGCAAGAGCCGTCTTGCCAGCCATGATTGAACGCGGTGATGGTTATCTGCTCAACACTGCTTCAGCGGCAGGCTTGCTGGCGGCGATAGGTTCGGGACCCTATACCGTAACCAAAGGAGCGGCGATTAAACTGGCGGAATTTCTGTCTATTACTCACGGCGACGAAGGTATTAAAGTTTCCGTATTATGCCCTCAAGGCGTGAATACAGCGATGGCACCACGAAGTTTGGGAGATGGCCAGACTGACGGTATTATTGAGGCTGACGATCTGGCAAAAACCGTAGTCAACACGATTCGAGAAGAGCGATTCTACGTACTACCGCACCCTGAAGTTGAAGACTACGTTCGCCGCAAGGGTAATGACATTGATCGTTGGCTGGGAGGAATGCGCCGCCTCAGACGAAAGTCCGTGGGCTAATCGAAAAAGTCATCACAATTCCGGCCCCAATGATAACGGGGGCCTCAATAGGCCCCCGTTATCATCAATACTGTGGAATTCCGATTAAGCCCACATGTTACTGCCACCACAGACGGTCATCGCTTGACCTGTGACATAGGCACTGGCACTAGAGGCTAGAAATACGGCAATTCCCTTAAAGTCTTCTGCTTCACCTAAACGTCGCAATGGGATTTGCTGATTAGCGCGCTTTTCGGCCGCGGGGTTGTCCCACAAAGCCTTGGCAAAATCAGTTTTAATCAGGCCCGGACAAATTGCGTTAACTCGAACTCCTTGAGGACCCATCTCAAGCGCCAAGTTCCTAACCAAGGCGATGTCCGCCAACTTGGAAATATTGTACGTACCCAATACGTCTGACGGGCCAAATGCGCCAACGCTAGATGTAATCATAATAGAACCGCAGCCTTTTTCGATCATGTCTGGCGCTACCATTTGACACAACCAATGATTAGATTTGATATTGCTGCTAAGTACCTTGTCAAAGGCGGCATCGGGGATTTCAGACATTGGACCATAAAAAGGATTAACGCCCGCATTGGCGACTAGGATATCGATTGGACCCAACCGTTCACGTGTTGTATCGACCAACTGCTGCAACTGTTCTTTGTAGCCAATATTACAGGCAATTGCGATAGCGCTGCCTGCTCCATATTTTTCATTAATTTCATCCGCTACGGCCTCACAGGGTTCTAATTTTCGGCTGGAAATAACAACTTTAGCGCCCTGCTCTGCAAGGCCCTCGGCCATCGCCTTACCCATCCCTTTTGAAGAACCTGTTAGCAAAGCAACTTTGCCTGTTAGATCGAATAGTGGTGTTGTCATTGTGTTCCCTCTCTTGATTAATATTGACTGTTTTCAAAATTAGCTTACCCGATGAATTGCTAACTATTCAATGGGAGTAAATATATTAGTATCTCCAGTAATTACTGTGCCCTTTGCGCCGAGGTAATCTTTTTTGGTCATTGCTAGCAATAATTCAGGGTCGGCGGGCGGGCTACTGAAGAAGCGCGGAGCCATTGGATCACTACCGTCGCCAAGCCGGCCGACGATAATACCACCATTGGGTGTATTATCCCGACCAAATGTCACCGTATACGTTTCAATAATCGCCTCTCCAGTTGGCCTCATTTCTAATGGCGGTGAATGTAACTCGTCAATCAGACATTGGTAACTGGCAGGGTCTCTTCGCTCCCAGTTCCCACACGTCGGCGTCGTTGAATAGATACCTGCTGCATGCTTGGTCAGGTAGCCCCCATTGGCCGTTACTAAGCCGAACGCTTGTGGCTTTGCGCGCAATTTTTCAATCATCGTCGCAATAGCATTCATGACATAGTTATTGCCAGCGCCCCCGTGAAAAGGTAGACCTCCGGTAATAGTCAGTGGACGGGAGTCATCTTTGGCAATGCCTAACTCGTCTCGAGCCATTTGAACGGCAACAGGAAAGCAAGAATAGATATCGAAAAACTCAATATCATCAACCGCTATATTAGCCATTGCGAAGGTCTCTTTTGCCATCAAATTTATTGCTGGAGAACTATAATAGTTAACTCGATCTGACAAATTATGCCGTTCATTGACATCAGCACAACCATGTAAGTAGACCCATTTGTCTTCACTAATACCCGCTTCTTTTGCAAAATCGACCGAGCACAGTAGCAAGCTGGCACTCTGATTAATCTGATTCATTGCATTCATTCGTTTGGTATAAGGCCAGCCAACATAGCGATTATCCAAACTCGCCGTGGCTATATCGGAGGCATTCAATGACTCCGGATACCAAGCAGTTGGCGTCTTAGCAGCAACCGCGGAAAACCTCGCAAAAAGCTCACCCATTGCTTGTTGGTGCTCCTCGATACCCTCGCCATAAGCGCCGCGCAGTGCATTTTCGAATAAGGGATATATCGAGCTTGCGAGCCAAGCACCATTTGCTTTCTCATGGTCGGTGCTCATTTCTCTATCCGCGACCAAATAACGCCCCGGCTGATCTGCGGGTTCTGACCAATCAGGCTTGGATCCCGATTTGACAATGCGGCGAGAGGTATTCATCGCCTCCGCGCCGGACAGCAGTACAAATTTACAATCACCTTTGGCTATAGACTCAAAATACCGATTGACCAAGTATTGTGGCCCATTGCCGCCATGGGGCATCATCCATTGTTCAGACTGCTCTGCGTTAAGTCGTCTTGCCAAACAGAGCGCTGTATTGTCCGTGTATTCGCGGAAACTCCTGACAACGGCCAACTGGTCCAGCTGCGATAAAAGCTCACGGCTCGCGCCAGCATCTAGCAGCGCCTTGTCGGTTGCCTGTACCATCAAGTCAATTGGTGAGGAAGCACAAGCGAGGTTTTCTCCCGGCGGCTCCGTCACCTGACCTACTCCCACCACAATCGGCGTCAAGCCATTAACCATTGAATTTCATCCTTCGCCTGTTATTCATCAATTCTCAAACACCGTCTTTATCGCCGCTTTTTTGCCCTGCGGTAATCCACCTTAGCGCTAACGCCCTGCTAACGCAGCTAACTTTCACTACCTTTCCGGGGGTAAATACTATCATTCAGCCCGACGATAATCATCGACTGCAGAGATAATTCATTCGCCAGCAACTGTTTAAACATGTCGTTCATGATGCTGCTCTTTTAGCTATAGAACGTGTTTTTAGCCACGACGCTCTGTTAAGCCTTAGGCTATATTAAACAGGCCTACAAAAGAGTCGACCGCTGGGTTAATAGCATCAACAGGATTTGCAGTTTGGCAAAATCTGCGGCACTCTTATACCGCGTAGATAGGCTGGAAATCTGTGCCATAATATATCCGTTGGAAAAGAGTCGTTCCTTGGCTGGGCCCCGGAGGCATCAAACTCGGTGATCACCCACCTTGCCTATTGGGTGAGTTTGACTGCCACTCTTTTCCGCCAAATAGACGTCAAAGGGCCCCACTATGAGGGCGCCAGGTAATAATAATGAATCAAGCTGATAGCAACGACTATATCGCTGTAGTTGTTAAAGAAAACTGCCCAACCTGCGTCCACATCGTTCCCGCACTGGAACAAATGATTGAGTCAGGCTTAGCGGTGCGTGTCATTTCACAGGATAATCCCGATTTTCCCGCAACGGTTAAACACGTCGCCGACGATCGCGATCTCGGTCAGTCCTGGCAAATGGCTATCGAAATTGTCCCGACGGCTATTCGTTTTGCTGGTGGCAAGGAAGTCGATCGCGCGGTTGGCTGGAACCGCCCCGAATGGGAGGCCCTTAGCGGCCTTAGCAACATCGCTCCTGATCTTGCCGAAAATCGCCCCGGATGCGGCTCGATGTCGCTGGAACCCGGGCGTTTCGAAGAACTCGAAGTTCGATTCAAAGGCGATGTAATGACCTCTCGCCGGATTGCGGTTGATGCCTACACCGACGAAATGGAAATAGGCTTCGACCGCGGCTGGAGTGACGGGCTCCCTGTTATACCGCCTTCAGAAATACGTGTTATGGCGATGCTTCGGGGCACAGACAGGGACCCATCAGAAGTTATCGGCAACGTTCCACCCAATCTGTCTCCCTGCACGGTTGAAAAAGTAGCGATTAATGCGGTCATGGCCGGCTGCAAACCTGAATATCTTCCTGTTGTACTGGCGGCTGTCGAAACAGCATTGGTCGATCAATTTTGTATGCATGGTCTACTGGCAACAACGTGGTTTTCCGGACCTGTTGCGATAGTCAGCGGCCCCATCACCAAAGCAATTGGTATGAATTGGGCAGAAAATGCCCTAGGTCAGGGCAACAGAGCGAACTCAACGATCGGCAGAGCACTTCAGTTAGTCATTCGTAATGTTGGCGGCGGCAAGCCTGGCGAACTCGACCGATCGACACTCGGCTCGCCTGGAAAATTAGGCTTTTCTTTTGCTGAAGATGAAACCGACGACTTTTGGCCAACGGTGGCGATGGATCAAGGCGCAGAACGACAGCGCTCTTCGATCACATTATTTGCCGGCGATGGGGTGCATGGCGTTTTCGATCAGAAATCTAGAAACCCGGAGTCACTGGCGAGAAGTTTCGCCGAACCACTAAAAACTGTGGGGCACGCTAAGTCTGTGATGGCCTCAGATGCACTGCTAGTGATTGGCCCTGAGCACTATCGCGTTTTTAAACAGGCAGGTTGGAGCAAAGATCGCTTGCGTGAAGAGCTGGAAAAACTCCTGGTGAGGCCCGGAACAGAATTGATTATAGGGGCTGGAGGCATCGATGAAGGCTTACCCACAACGCTTAAAGACAAAATGCTACCAAAATTTCGACCCGGCGGCCTGCTGATTGCGCGGGCTGGCGGCGAGGCCGGTATGTTTTCTGCTATTATCGGTGGGTGGGGCGCCACAGGCAAGATGGGGTCTGTGCCGACAACGGGACAAATTTAGTCGACTACTATTACTATTTTCTATTCACAACGGGAGAAAGAAGAATGACGACCATGTTATTAGACCCGACCGCAGAGGTTTCTGCGGCGACAAGGCCGAGACTACAACGTCCTGTCGATTTGGCGGGATTAACCGTTGGCTTAATGGACATATCCAAGCCGCGCGGAGATATTTTCCTTAATCGTATTGAGGCATTGCTGAAGGACCGGAACATACAGGTAAAACGGTTTACCAAGCCAACGTTTACTCGAGTAGCGCCGACGGAGCTCAAACAGCAAATCGCAGGCGAAGTTGACCTAGTCATTGAAGGATTGGCTGACTGAGGTTCTTGCACGTCGTGTTGTATACATGACCTGACAGATCTCGAAAGCCGAGGTATTCCTGGTGTTGGCGTTGCATCGTCGGCCTTTATAAAAGCCGCCGACGCTCAGAAACAAGCACTGGGTTCAGAGACAGACATGATTTTCGTCCCTCATCCTATTCAGGATCGAACTGATGAAGAGATAATGGCCTTAGCGGATCAGGCCATAGAGAAAATCGTTCAACGATTGACGACGTAAAGACAGTCGTCATTAGTGGGAGTGAGTGTATCGGCAAAAAACTGCCGTGAGCTCACCGACCTTGACGACCACCACAATCATGCTCGGCAATATTGTCATCGGTTTGTTGCTGTGGGTATCCCCTTCCAAGTGACTCTTGGCCCCCACGAATAATTGGCTCAGCCCTACACAAGTCGAGCTCACCAGCGCTCAGATGTGCCGTATCTCTTCCTGGCGCCTGCAATTCTTTTGCCCGGCTTAACACCTCACCAACTCTGAAGGGTTCTATGCCTTTCACTCTGTCTGCAAATGGGCAAATCACTGTGATGCCCTTAAAAATGACTTTGCCACTCAGCCCTATTCTAGCAGGCCACAGGATTTAGAAATCCGACTTACTGCATCTCTAATGGACACCAAATCAACATTTAAGGATATAAGTAGCGTTAAAGTTATTAATCTGCTATGTTCGGCGGTTTCCAGTTGATTGCCATCCTAGTGGGTGGACGCGATACGATGAGAGGGTCGGTCAGGGAAGATTTGCGCACTATTGATCCGGGTCGAATAACTGCAAATGCTGGGGAACCAGTAACAAGTGAGAACGAGTAATGCCCAAGAAAAAACAGGCTCAGGCGAGCAACTTTAAGAACTTCACACCTTATAAGCTCAAGAAAGGTGAGGAGTACATGAATGAACAACAGCGAGAACATTTTCGCGGTATTTTACTATCTTGGAAAGCGGAGTTAATGGAAGAAGTAGACCGAACCGTTTCTCACATGAAAGACGAAGCTGCTAATTTCCCAGACCCCGCAGATAGAGCAACTCAGGAAGAAGAGTTTAGTCTTGAACTGCGTACTCGCGATAGAGAGCGAAAGCTAATCAAGAAAATAGACGGCACGATTGACCTAATTGACGCCGATGATTACGGCTACTGCGAAGCCTGTGGTGTGGAGATTGGCATTCAACGATTGGAAGCTCGCCCCACTGCTACGCAGTGTATCGATTGCAAAACGTTGGACGAAATCAAAGAGAAGCAACAGTTAGGTTAGCATCTACAATTTGCTGCTGCGGAATACCAAACGGGAGAGACATGATAATGCTCTCCCGTTTTTTTTATCATCACTCTTACGACGGCTGCAACAGTGGACATCATTGCTGATAATTCACACAAACAATCACCACGCGACAGCGTGAAAAACTACCGAGGACGGTTCGCGCCTTCGCCCACCGGCCCCCTGCATACAGGCTCATTAATCAGTGCTTTGGCAAGCTATCTGGACGCAAAATCAAACGACGGTCAGTGGTTACTGCGGATCGAAGATCTGGACCCTCCCCGAGAAATACCCGGCGCAGCAGCTGCCATTTTAGCATCCCTCCGAGCCCACGGGCTGCAGTGGGATGAACAACCCATGTGGCAAAGTCATCGCCATGCGGATTATCAGTGCATCATCGATCGTCTGTTAAAGACCGACAATGCCTATTACTGTACTTGCTCCCGCAGCACGCTTCGCACTAGTGGTGGGATTTACCTTGGGCACTGCCGCGACCAACATCGGCGACCTGATGGGGAATCTTCCATTAGACTTTATGTGGCGGACAGCCATATTCATATGGCAGATGCCATACAGGGCAGCTATTGCCAAAATCCAGCTGCCGCTTTTGGGGACTTCGTGCTGCGCCGAAAGGACCTGCTTTACGCCTATCAATTAGCCGTAGTCGCAGACGACGAGGCGCAGAGTATTACTCATATCGTACGCGGTTCAGATTTATTGGAATCAACGCCCAGGCAAATTTACTTACAAAAACTGCTCGCTTATAAAACACCCCACTATGCACACATACCCATCATCACTGATGCAAACGGTCAAAAGTTCAGCAAACAAACGTTCGCTGCCCCACTAGGCAACAATCGAGCAACTGATAACCTATTGACCGCGCTGATCTTCCTGCAGCAACCATTGCCGCCGAAGTCCATTCAAGGCTCCGTAACCAATATCCTCGAATGGGCCATCGAACACTGGTCACTAAGCTTTGTACCCGAGACACTGGCTATCACCGCGGGCAAATAATGATTATTCTGAACTCAGCACCGAAATATCGACCTTCTCCATGGAATAGACAGAAGCGCTCTGCTTTGCAACTGGACTCCAGCTTGCGTAGTATTCGTTCTTTCCATTGCCACTCAGTAAACAAACACCATGAATATTAGCCCTTCGCTATTACTGCTGATGCTGGTGCTCGTCGTATTCTCACCGCATATTCAGGACTGGGTCACTCAAGGCGGGACAAACTGGTATCGGCCGTATTTCGTTTGGCTTGTGACAATCCTGTTTGTAGGGTGGAGCATCCGCCGCAACCAGAGAAAATTATCAGCCAACAAGGATCGAGAACTATAATTCAATGACCTTTGAGCTTTCGCATTTATTCCTGATTGGTTTTGGCTACCTACTGACGTTATTTGGGATTGCTCATGCTGCTGATCGAGGCTGGATTCCTGAGCGACTGATACGTCACCCTCTTACCTACGTTTTGTCACTTGGGGTCTTCGCCGGCGCTTGGGCGATTTACGGAGTGGTTGAACTCGCTCACCAGTATGGCTATGGCTTTTTATCCTATTACCTCGGTGTAGCCGGCGCGTTTATTTTCCTACCTTTGCTCCTGCAACCCATCCTCAGGATTACCCGCACTTATTTACACAGCTCTCTCGCCGATGTGCTGACCTTTCGCTATCGCACTCAGTGGGCTGGATCGCTAGTCACCCTATTTATGTTACTCGCCGTCTGGCCACTGCTAGCACTACAGATACAGGCAGTGGCCGATAGCGTGTTGTTTCTAGTTGGCGAGAACGGCGACTCTATTACTAAAAAAAACCAGCACAATGAATTGGCTTTTATTTTTTGCGTAGCCCTTTGTGTATTCACAATCTCCTTTGGCTCCAAACACCTTACAGCTCATCAGCGTCACAACGGCCTGGTGGCCGCGATTGCCTTTGGATCAGTAATAAAGCTATTGGCAATTCTGATTGCTGGTGGCGTTGCAGTCTATGCTGTTTTTGGTGGATTGGGAGGTTTAGACCTATGGCTTCAGGCTAATCCGCAAACTGTTGCTCTTCTTAATGAGCCAATAAGAGATGATTCTTCTCGGGCACTCTTGCTCATATTTTTTTCGTCGGCTGTCGCTATGCCACATCTCTTCCACATGATTTTCGCTGAAAACCCCAATACCGAAGCGCTGCAAGCGGCTAGTTGGGGGATGCCTCTTTTTCTCTTTTTAATGAGTCTGCCCATCCTTCCTATACTCTGGGCTGGAATGAAATTGGATACGGCTTTACCGACGGAATATTTCACCCTAGCACTGGGTATTGAGCTCGAATCGAAAGCGCTGGGCATTCTAATTTATCTGGGCGGGCTTTCAGCCGCCAGCGGCGCTGTTGTTGTCACTACGCTGGCACTAGCGTCCATGTGCCTCAAGCATTTGATCTTGCCGATTTATCGCCCGAGTACTGACCAAAATATCTATCGCTGGCTGCTATGGATTCGTCGCATTCTCATTATTTGTATCATTCTTAGCGGTTATCTATTTTATCGATTTATTGACGGCAACGAAGCCTTATCAGAACTTGGACTATCAGCTTTTATTGCAGCAATGCAGTTCCTACCCGGTATCTTGGCCGCACTGTATTGGCAAAGCGCTAATCGACAAGGCTTTATCGCCGGACTAGCCTCTGGATTTTCTATTTGGTTGATCGTGCTACTGCTACCTATCATCAGCAACTTTGATCCCAGCTATATCGGAAAAATCTATTTCAATCTCAGCCCCGACGAAATATGGAGCGCAGTTACCATCGTTTCAATTGGTATCAATGTATTGATATTCGGTCTGGTGTCACTGCTTACAACCACATCTGAAGATGAAAAGGACGCCGCGGAAGTTTGTTCAACCGATGATTTGAATCGGCCAGCCCGACGCATACTAAGCGTCCAGAACCCTCAACAAATGAAAGACCAGCTGGCGATCGCTCTCGGTCCCGATACAGCGGAAAGAGAGGTAGCCAGGGCGCTCAAAGAGATGCAATTACGCGACGGTGAAAATCGACCATTTGCCTTACGCCGTCTACGCTATCGCCTGGAGGCGAACCTTTCAGGTTTGCTGGGACCATCCGTCGCTAATGACATGATTAACCAACTACTGCCTTACATAAAAAACAGCACCAATAACAGCAGCGAAGACATCAATCTGATCGAAGTACAACTGGAATCGTACAAAACCCATTTAACAGGCCTTGCCGCCGATCTTGATAATTTAAGACGCTATCACCGAAAGACGCTCCTGGACCTGCCGGTAGGGGTGTGCGCGCTCGGTCAAGATGGTGAAATCCTTATGTGGAACCACGCTATCGCTTCATTAACCGGGATTAACACCTTTGACGTTATTGGTTCCCGCTTGTTAAGCCTCCCCGCTCCTTGGGGACGACTCCTCAATGATTTTCTCGATATGCAGCAGCCTCGTTTATACAAGCAACATATCGTAATCGACAATAGTAACTACTGGTTCAATCTCCACAAAACTATCACTATTGCAGCGAGAGAACCTACTGACGGACGAGTCATCGTGCTAGAGGATATTACCGATGTACAAATGCTGGAGGATGAACTCATACACAGCGAAAGACTCGCCTCTATAGGCAGGCTTGCCGCCGGCGTTGCTCATGAAATTGGAAACCCAATAACAGCAATAGCCTGCCTGGCTCAAAATTTACGCTATGACACTGATAACCCCGAGAGCCTCGAGACCGGCAAAGAAATTATCGTGCAAACGGGCCGTGTATCAAAAATAGTACAAACACTGGTCAATTTTTCTCATGCAGGCACTGAGAACAGCCATCATGAGCGAGAGGCTGTGCACTTAAAATCCTGCGTAGATGAAGCTATTCATTTGCTGCATCTCAACAAAGACGCAAAAATAGTCAGCTTTGACAACCACTGCCCAGGCACTATTTACATTCTGGGCGATACCCAGCGGTTACTGCAAGTTTTCGTTAATTTACTCAGTAATGCCAGAGATGCTAGCCCTGCGTTAAGCTCTATCTCAGTTGACAGTAAAGCGTTGAATGAGCGCGTTTCTATTACTGTTACCGATACCGGCAGCGGCATTGAAAACTCGCATCAAGAACAAATATTTGATCCGTTTTTTACCACCAAAGAAGCTGGCGAGGGCACCGGCTTGGGCTTGGCATTGGTCTACAGCATTGTCGATGATCTTGACGGCCATATAAGTGTTGAGAGCCCGGTAAACGGCACTGATCACGGCACTCGTTTTACCATAAGGCTAATCCAGCACCTGCCAGATCAGGCAATTGACTAGGACTTTTCTCGGCTTGTCACTAGAAAAAAAAACATAGACGCGTTATGTTACCAAGATACACAGTGTAATTTGGGTTCTCACTGCCAACTGCTAAGGTCTGCTCCATGGAAAAAATTCTGATTGTCGAGGACGAAGCCGTCATTCGCAGTGCTTTACGCAAGCTACTAGAGCGGCACCAATACGTGGTCAGCGAAGCAGGCTCGGTCAACGAAGCCCTCGACAACTTTGATCTCAGCCGCTTTAATCTGATTATTAGCGATTTGCGATTGCCCGGAGTTCCCGGTACTGATCTCATCAAAAAAGCGGGCGATATTCCCGTTCTTATCATGACCAGCTATGCTAGCTTGCGGTCAGCCGTCGACTCGATGAAAAGCGGCGCGGTCGACTATATTGCCAAGCCTTTCGATCATGAAGAAATGCTCGATGCTGTTGCTGCGATCATTGCCAATCATTCAGCTCAAAATACGCCTGCCGCGCAACGCCGAGCCACCAGCGGCACCCGCGGCCAGACAAATCTTGGCGGCATGATTGGCAACTGCCAACCAATGGTGAAATTGTATGAATACATTCACAAAGTAGCGCCCACCAGTTCAACCGTTCTCATTCACGGAGAAACCGGCACCGGTAAAGAATTGGTCGCTAAAGCCATTCATGCCTATAGCAATCGAACAGAACAAGCGTTCATTAGCGTTAACTGCGCGGCAATACCCGAAACATTAATCGAGTCGGAACTGTTTGGCTATGAAAAAGGCGCCTTTACCGGAGCCAATACCAACAGAATGGGACTCATAGAAGCCGCTGATGGCGGCACCTTATTTCTGGATGAAATTGGTGAGTTACCCATTGAGGCACAAGCAAGACTGTTGCGCTTTATTCAGGAAGACGAAATACGACGGATCGGCTCGGTAGAGTCGCGCAAGGTTAACGTACGACTGATCTGTGCAACCCATAGAGACCTGAAAACATTAGCCCAAACCAATCAGTTCCGACCAGACTTATATTATCGAATCAATGTTATGCAGTTAGTACTTCCACCACTGCGTGAACGTGGAAAAGATATTTTAGAATTGGCTGAATGTATTCTAGAGCGCCGCTGCCAGGAGCTCGGCAAGCAGCCAGCTGTTTTTTCCCCGAAAGCAATCCAGGCAATCACCACCTATACTTGGCCAGGCAACGTTAGAGAACTCGAGAACGTTATCGAACGGGCAGTTATATTATCTGACGGCGGCAGCATCGACAACGACCTACTCAACATTGATCTTGAACTCGTCAACGTCACACAGATCCGCACAAAACGCCAGCCAACCGCCCCTGCGCTCAACAACTCCAGCCCCCCCTCTGCTGCAGTCGATTCACAAGATGATCTTTCACTGGAAGACTATTTCCAGCGCTTTGTATTGGAACACCAAGATTCCATGAGCGAAACAGAGCTGGCTCGAAAATTAGGTGTCAGCCGCAAGTGCCTATGGGAACGAAGACAACGGTTGGGCATCCCGCGCAAAAAAGGTCCGAAGTCCGTGACCTCCTAATAGTCACCGGCCAATGAGGTCCATCTAAACTAAAACCCATTCTACGATTCCCTAGAACTAGCAGCCGCTATAGAAGTCAGTGATTGCATAAAGCACTAAGAAGAGTTCCGTCTCAGCTTTAGCGCAATGGAACCATTAAATTGTAAAATGTTGTGATTTATTAGAAAACGCGATAATCACCCAACAGCCAAGGATAATACTGTTACCCAATTCACCTGCCAGTAACAAAGTGCGAGATTAACAGTAACATTTTGCGATGAAACCCTACATCCTCATACCAATATTATCCCTAAGTGGTTGAAAAATATAGATTTATATAAATGGCACGATCCATGCTATACAGACAGAACAATAATAAAAATAAACAATAATAATAGTCACAACTAATAATAATAATACCGAGACCTGGATGGGGAAGAGCGATCTTCCCTCATCAATTCATTGCCTGTTACCCTGTTTACCCATCATCAGGTACGTCCGCTTCCGCAGCTAATACCTTACACAATTGACTCTCACGCAGAGGCATTAGTTCAGGGTGAAAACTACCATCAAAGTCCGTACCCAATGCGCACAGCAAGTTCCAGCCAGTTTGCCGCTGCCAGCCTAAAACCATTTACTATATTACGATTTATTAAATAAATAGCTCAGCTGATAGCGACTGGTTTTTAGGGCGTTAAACCTCATTGTTTTTTGTTACCCGTGTGGTTATTTTGTAACATGATGCGGGGATAAGCGTAACAACCCTCTCCAATTTGACATATAAAACAAATCAAGCTGGAGATAAGCTATTGTTCTATAAACAGTTTTTTATCTGGCACGATACCTGCTATCCCTAAGGGCAATAACAATAATAAATAGACCAATAATAATAATAACCATGAGACCTGGATGGGGGAAAACTAAGTTTTCCCTGCATCATTATCTTCTGCACTATCAACGTTTGTTCCGCCACCTGCCGGAGCACCTTATAGAAACTGGCTGCACAATTCTGCGTTCCTCAAGAGTGTGTTACTATCCGCACCACTATTAATATTAATCAGGCGCCAGCCTAACTTTATATGTCAAAATTGCTATCCAATGCCATAAACCGAGTAAAGGGAATATTGGGCGCTGACTCAACCAGCGCGATGCTCAACCCAGATCCCCATATCATCCCTCGCGATCAACACACTATTTCTCGCAAGAACATCAGCGACGCAGCACTGCGCGTAATGACGACGTTACGCAAAGCCGGTTTTGCCGGATTTCTAGTCGGCGGCGGTGTTCGCGATCTACTGCTGGGAGGACGGCCAAAAGATTTTGATATTGCTACTGATGCAACCCCTGAACAGGTGCGCAAATTATTTCATAACTCCCGAATTATCGGCCGGCGATTTAAAATAGTGCACGTACGATTTGGCCGCGAGATTATCGAAGTCACCACTTTTCGCGGCACGCATGAACAAGTAGAGCAAAGCCCAAAAGGAAAGCGCCCACAAAATCAAAATTCTGCTCAATCGAAAAATGGAATGTTGCTCCGGGACAATGTCTTTGGAACGGTCGAAGAAGACGCGGTGCGGCGTGATTTCACTATTAATGCTCTCTATTACACCACCGCCGACTTTGCTGTTTATGACTATACTAGCGGTCTACGTGATTTGGACGAAAAGATCATTCGAATTATAGGTGACCCCGAAACACGGTATCGTGAAGACCCTGTTCGCATGCTTCGGGCAGTGCGGTTTGCTGCAAAGCTGAACTTCACTATCGAAAAAAATACCGCTAAACCAATATTGCGCTTAGCGCCTTCGCTGGCTGATATTCCCGCTGCTAGGATGTTTGATGAAGTACTCAAGTTGTTGATGTCCGGCTACGGCGCCGATGTCTACAAGCTGATGCAACAGTACGGCTTATTTGAACCATTATTTCCGCAGACACAACCTTGTTTGCAACAGCCACAGGCAAACATTCTCGTAGAACAGGCCATCAAAAATACCGATGCTCGTATCCAGCAGGGAAAACCAGTGACGCCGGCGTTTATTTTCGCAGCCCTGCTCTGGCCAGCTGTCAACGAACGCCAGCAACAATTAGTCAAGGAACGTGTGCCGGAAATACCCGCTATGCATCAGGCGGCGCAGGAAATCGCATCAATGCAGCAACAACACACCGCAGTGCCGAAACGGTTCGGTATACCCATGCGGGAGATTTGGGATATGCAGCTGCGTCTTAGCAAGCGCGGCGGGAATAAAGCGGAACAAATGATTGAAAATCGCCGTTTTCGCGCTGCCTATGACTTTTTATTATTACGCGAGCAAGCCGGTGAACCCACTGATGGCCTAGGCCAGTGGTGGACCGACTACCAAGATCGCAGCCCTGATCAAAGAGCTGAAATGGTTGCTGCGATTAAAGAGCACAATCCCAAACGTAAGCGTAAACCCCGCAAAAAGCCGAATGCAGATAATCACTGACGATGCCGCGCTGTTTTATCGCTATTGGTAGTAATCTTGATCAGCCGCTAGATCAAGTGAATAACGCTGTCAGCGAGCTTGCTGTACTGCCTGATTGCTCTCTTATCTCAGTCTCACGTTGGTACCAAACGGTTGCCATAGGACCCGGCATCCAGCCAGACTATATTAACGGGGTCGCTGAGCTTGATAGCACACAATCTCCGATGGCTCTGCTGCGGTTACTGCAATCCATAGAAAATCAGCATCATCGCCAACGTCTCCAGCGTTGGGGACCAAGAACCCTGGATCTGGACATGCTGATCTATGGGTCGTCAATTGTCGATGACCCAGACCTGACCATACCGCACCCCCGAATGCTGGAACGTAATTTTGTCTTGTATCCGCTAATGGATATAGCTCCGGATTTACTTTTACACAACGGATTAAAGGTCAGTGAGTTGATAAAATCATGTCCATCGACAGGCTTGCATTTGGTCCAGAACGAAACTTCCAATACAATGCCACCGACGCAATAGCGCACACGAACAGATACCGGAGTTTTCAGTGAATCAGGACGAAGTCCCGCCTGTAATAAATTTCAAAAACCGTACGCCTCCTCGGTTTATCGCTATAGAGGGTGCTATTGGTGTCGGCAAAACTACACTTGCACGTCAGCTAGCTGACACCTTTAACTATCAGACACTGCTGGAAAATGCTGAACAAAACCCATTTCTGGAGCGCTTTTACCAGAATCAAAAACATGCGGCACTGGCAACTCAATTGTTTTTCCTGTTTCAGCGCAGTCAACAAATTGAAGACTTAAGACAGGGGGATATCTTTGAGCCCGTCAGAGTTTCAGATTTTCTCATCGACAAAGACAAACTGTTTGCCCAACTAAATCTCGATGCTGACGAGTTTCAGCTATACGACAAAGTCTTTCAACAGCTCACCATAGATGCACCCAAACCCGATTTAGTCATCTATTTGCAGGCATCGGTAGACGTACTACTCGCCCGCATTCAAAATAGGGGCGTTGAATTTGAACAGCGAATTTCTCGTAATTATCTGGAGTCTATCAACGAAGCCTATAGTGAATTCTTTCTGTATTATGACGACGCTCCATTGCTTATCGTTAACGCCGATGAAATGGATGTGGTCAACCGCAGTAACGACTATACCCAGTTGGTCGACTACTTATTAAATATCCGCAGTGGTCGACACTACTTTAATCCCACTTTTTTTTAGCGCTACACAATCATTTTCAAAAGCCCGACAGCTGTAAATCGAGACTAAAACCATGACAAATGTAACCATTACCACGCTCCAGGAGCACAAGGCTGCAGGAGAAAAGTTTGCCGTTATCACCGCTTACGATGCAACATTTGCGGGCTTAATTGAAGATGCGGGAATCGAGGTGATTTTGGTGGGCGACTCTCTTGGAATGGTCCTGCAAGGCCATGACAGCACCTTGCCCACCACTATCGACGAGATGATTTATCATACTCACTGCGTTAATCGGGGCTGCAAAAAGCCGTTGGTTATAGGCGACTTACCGTTTGGCTCCTACAATACGCTGCAAGAAACCATGACCAATGCTGCCGCTCTGATGCGTGCCGGTGCGAATATGGTAAAGCTTGAAGGAGGGGAATGGCTGACGGAGAGTATCTCGGCCATGACCGAACGTGGCATCCCAGTTTGTGCACATTTGGGCCTAACGCCACAATCCGTCAACAGCTTGGGAGGCTTTAAGGTTCAAGGTCGGGAATCTGAACAAGCAACAGTTATACTGGATGATGCTAAGCGCGTAGAGGCTGCTGGTGCCAGCATGCTGGTTCTGGAGTGCGTCCCCTCCTCCTTGGCAGCAGCCATTAGCTCTGCGCTAACAATACCTGTAATCGGCATAGGTGCGGGCGTTCACACTGACGCACAGGTTCTGGTTTTACACGACATGCTGGGGCTATCCCCGCGCTTACCCAAGTTTGTTCGCAACTTCATGATCGACAGCCCAGACGTTCAAAACGCGCTCAAAGCTTACAACGCAGCTGTCAAGGCCGGTGAATTCCCCACCTTGGCGCATAGTTTTAACTAACTGCCTCTATTCCGCCTTGATTTGTTACTCATTAAAAGCCGCTTCTTTTGGTAACAAAATAGTCATTATTTTGCTGATTTGATGATTGCTCCACTGAAATGATTGGGGCATACTTGCCCGCCTCTTAAAAAGATGACTCAGGTTTTCTTATAGGAGGGAGAGAGGTTTCGGGCGGGGCTTTTCAAGCGACCACTGCCGATTATTGGCGGCCAGCGAAAAGCTCTTAAAAGGTTCGGTGTCGGCTATTATAGTTAACACCGGAGACGATGATTTACCAACGGCACGTTAAACGTCGGAAGCAGTTGAATCGTATGAAGACTTTCAGTAAAAGCAGTCACCTGCGAAATGTTTTAGCTAAAAATAAACTGAGCGGTAAGACAATCGCCTTCGTCCCTACTATGGGAAATTTACACGAAGGACACATACAGTTAATGCGACAAGCCAAAAAAATGGCTGATATCGTGGTGGCTAGTATTTTTGTTAATCCCCTACAGTTTGGCGCCAATGAAGACCTAGAGAGCTACCCTAGGACATTGTCAGCAGACAAAGAAAAATTGTTTGCCGAAGGTGTTGATTATCTGCTGTTCCCCGATGTCGAAGAAATTTATCCGGAAGGAATGGATAAACAGACCCTTATCGTTGTGCCTGCCTTATCGGACACTCTATGCGGCGCCAACCGCCCTGGTCACTTCGCCGGCGTTGCCACGGTTGTCACCAAGCTATTTCAAATAGTCCAACCGGACATTGCCATCTTCGGGAAAAAAGATTACCAACAGCTAGCGATTATTGAAAAGATGGTCAAAGATCTTTGCATGCCGATAAATATCGTGGGTGTGGAAACAGCCCGTGATGTCGATGGTTTAGCACTGAGTTCTCGAAATGGTTTCCTGACCGAAGAACAACGCTCTATTGCACCGGCTCTTCATCAAACCCTCTTAGAGTGTCGCGACGCTATCGCCTGCGGCTTTGACAGTTATCAAGCCTTAGAGGACTATTGCACGGAAGCACTAAAACACGCGGGGTTCGAACCTGATTACTTTTCTGTTCGGGATGCCGAAACATTACAGGCGGTGACCTGTGATACTGAGGAAATTGTTATTCTCGCTGCTGCCAAGTTGGGTAAGCCGCGATTGATCGACAACGTGACTTTAACGCTAAATCCTTCGCAGGACTGGGGCATGTTGGCTGTTCATTAATTTTTCTGAACCATGCCCGAGACAGTTCAACTCAAACTTACCCCAGTTTGCCGCATTGTGTATCAATACTTAAAAGTAGCCTTTCCCGCACGACCCATTGATAAATGAGCTTTCTGTTTTGTCACCGTTGACACCCTATTTCCCACTCCATAGGTTGATGATGCCCTCCATAGCAGATTGACAATCTTACGCTATTGTATTCCTAGACACTGCAATATACGTTACTCTTATTACGTACATTTTATTTAGCACGCTGTTATTTTTCTTAAACCTGATTTGAGATACATTCCATGAGCAATACAACAACTTATCCGGTTCCCGCCGACTATGCCGCTAAAGCTCATCTCAATGAAGAACAATACAAAACGATGTATCAGGCGTCGATCAATGATCCCGATGCATTTTGGGCGGAACAGGCCGCGGAGTTTTTAAGCTGGGATAAACCTTGGACTAAGGTACGGGAATATGACTTCACCAAAGGGGAAGCAGCCTGGTTTATTGGCGGAAAACTCAATATTACCTACAACTGTATTGATCGCCACCTCGAAACTCGAGCCAACCAGACGGCGATCATTTGGGAGGGAGACAGCCCGGACGAATCCACTAACATCAGCTATCAACAGCTGCATAGCGAGGTCTGTAAACTTGCTAATGCCTTAAAACAGCGTGGTATAAAGAAAGGCGATCGTGTTTGTATCTATATGCCGATGATCGTTGAAGCATCCTATGCGATGCTAGCGTGCGCTCGAATTGGTGCTGTACATTCAGTGGTATTCGGCGGTTTCTCACCCGACGCATTAAGAGATCGAATCCTAAACTCTGATTGCCAGATTGTCATTACCGCCGATGAAGGACTGAGAGGCGGCAAAAAGATCCCGCTAAAAGCTAACGTTGACGCCGCCCTGATAGATTGCCCTAACGTACATACTGTCGTTACGGTAAAACGAACCGGCAGTGATATTGACTGGACTGAACAGCGTGA
>Ga0206127_1000215_pt1 | contig 74681 bp, 71 predicted proteins | sample Helgoland_Spring_6_FD_148646 | JGI IMG/M metagenome (GOLD analysis project Ga0206127, IMG submission 148646) | Pelagic subsurface seawater microbial communities from Kabeltonne, Helgoland, North Sea - Helgoland_Spring_Bloom_20160419_1 | ecosystem: Environmental > Aquatic > Marine > Epipelagic ...
GGCAGGCTGAAATCAGCGGTTAAGGCGTCCTCAAAGGCGGTGGCCCTAAAGACACTGGCGGCGGCACCGGTGATTGCAATGCGCGCCTCGCCGGCGGTCCGCGTGAGCATGACCCCAACCATGGCATACCGCGAGGCTGGATTCGGAAATTTAAGATAGGCGGCTTGATCGACCTGGGGAAAGTGAATCGCCTGAATGATTTCATCCGGTTCTAACGCGGTTTCAAACATGGCTTTAAAGAAAGTATCTGCCGTAATCGTTCGACGATCCGTCACGATCTGAGCCCCCAGTCCGAGTACCGCGGCAGGATAGTCTGCCGCTGGATCATTATTGGCCAAGGACCCGCCGATGGTGCCGCGATGTCGGACTTGGCGGTCACCGATGCCCCCGGCCAAGGTTGTGAGCGCTGGGCAATGCCCTTGTACAAGACTCGATGCCGCGACCTGGGCGTGGGTTGCCATCGCGCCAATTTGTAAGGTGTCGCCGACTAGGGTGATGGCGTCTAGATCTGGAATTTTCGCCAAGTCAATAACATCTGATGGCGCGCTCAAGCGCTGCTTCATCGTGGGAATCAGGGTGTGGCCGCCCGCGATGTACACCGGTTCATCGGATGCATTAAAGAGATCAACCGCTGTAGACAGATTGTCCGCTTTATGAATTTTAAACTGATACATGATGGCCTCCTTAAGCGGTTTTCAGTGACGGCATGGTTTGTGCGGCGCGCCAGACTTTCTCGGACGTCGCGGGCATATCGATCTCAATGCCGCCAAGGGCATGGGTTATCGCATTCATCACCGCTGGCGGTGATCCAATCGCGCCAGCCTCGCCGCAGCCTTTGGCGCCAACTGGATTGTGGGTGCAGGGCGTGCAGGTCATACCAACCTTAAAATCCGGGAAGTTGTCGGCGCGTGGCATACAGTAATCCATGTAGGAACCCGTAATCAGTTGGCCTGTGTCATCATAAACGGCTTGTTCAAGCAGGGCTTGACCAATGCCTTGTGCTAAGCCGCCATGCACCTGACCTTCAACGATCATGGGATTAATGATGGTGCCGAAGTCATCAACCGCCACAAACTGGATGATCTCGATAACACCGGTATCGGGATCAATCTCGACCTCGCAAATGTGGGTGCCCGCCGGATAAGTAAAATTAAGCGGATCATAAAACGCCTTCTCAGCAAGGCCGGGCTCAAGTTCATCCGATGGGTAATCATGATTCACATAGGCGGCAAAGGCGATTTCTTGGAAGGTTTTTGATTCATTGCTATCGATCATTTTAAACACAGGGGCATCAAAATCGATGTTACCAAGGTCTGTACGCAGTAGATGGGCTGCAATTTTTCGGCCTTTCTCAACGACCTTATCGGCCGCAACCGACAAGGCGGAGCCCCCAACAGCGAGCGACCTGGACCCGTAGGTACCCAGTCCAAAATCAAGTTTGCCGGTGTCGCCGTGGACGACCTCAACATCTTCAATTGGCAGGCCCAAGCGATCTGCAACCAATTGAGCAAAGGTGGTCTCATGGCCCTGGCCATGACTGTGGCTTCCCGTCAAGACCGTCACCGACCCGGTTGGATTGACCCGAACCTCGCCAGACTCCCAAAGCCCCACACCGGCGCCGAGTGCACCCGCGACTTGGCTCGGGGCCAAGCCACAGGCTTCGATATAGCAAGAAAGGCCAATCCCTCTTAATTTCCCTCGGGCGTTGGCCTCGGCTTGACGGCTTGCAAAGGTGTCATATTCCGCCATCTCTAAGGCTTTATGCAGACTGGCCTCGTAGTCGCCCGTATCGTACTCCAGAGCGACGGGTGTTTGATAAGGGAACTGGTCTCGAGAAATAAAGTTCCGACGCCGCAGTTCTGCGGGATCAAGCCCCATTTCTGCCGCGGCCTTCTCGACAATGCGCTCAACCAAATAAGTGGCTTCCGGTCGCCCGGCGCCGCGGTAGGCATCAACTGGCGCCGTGTTGGTAAAGACCGAATCAACCTCCACATAAATCGCAGGCGTGCGGTACTGACCGGCAAGCAATGTGCCGTATAAGTAGGTCGGTACGGCGGACGCAAAGGTTGAAAGGTACGCGCCCATATTCGCGATGGTTTTAACCTTGAGTGCGAGAAATTCCCCCTCTGCTGACAAAGCCAGTTGTGCTTCACTGACGTGATCGCGACCATGGGCATCGGTTAAGAAGGATTCGCTGCGTTCCGCTGTCCATTTGATGGTCAAACCCAATTTTTTCGCGGCCCAGGCCAGCGCCGTTTCTTCAGAATAGATAAAGATTTTTGAGCCAAACCCGCCGCCGACATCCGGCGCAATCACGCGGAGTTTGTGCTCCGGCGCGATTTGGACAAAGGCCGTCATAATGAGTCGAACCAAGTGCGGATTTTGACTGGTTGTATGCAGAATGATCTCGTCGGTACCGCTGTTGTACTCGGCCAGCGCCGCTCTCGGCTCGATGGCATTCGGAATGAGTCGATTATTGGTTAACTTTAAGGTTGTGATATGGGCCGCCGCTGCAAGTCCAGCATCGGTTGCCGCTTCATCACCGAGTTCCCATTCATAACACAGGTTATTAGGCACGGCTTCATATAACGTGTCGGCTTGACTGGCGGTTGCCGGATTGACGACAGCGGTTAAGGGCTCAAAATCGACCATGACCAATTCAGCGCCATTTTTTGCCTCGAGCTGAGTGTCGGCGATCACGAGTGCGACGGGTTCCCCAAGATAATTAACCCGGTCTGCTGCCAGTACCGGATGATGGGGTTGCCGCATTTCTGAGCCATCTTTCGAGTGAATCATCCAGCCGCAGGGCAACCCACCCAAACCGTCTTTCGCAACGTCGTTGCCGGTGAGCACCGCGACAACACCGGGCGCCGCCAGCGCCTCGCTGACATCAAAGCTTTTGATATCAGCTCGCGCGTAAGGGGACCGAACAAAAGCCGCATAGGTTACGCCAACAAGCTGAATATCGTCGGTATAGCGCCCTTTCCCGGACACGAACCGATGATCTTCTTTTCGTAACACGCTTTTTCCGATTAACGATCCGCTCATGATGATTGCTCCTGCATTTCGGACGCGCCCTGCATGACGGCCGCGACAATATTCTGGTACCCCGTACAACGGCAAATGTTCCCAGACAGGCCTTCACGAATCGCAGCTGGCTCAACCGCGCAACCCTTGTTCACGAGATCAACCGCCGACATGATCATGCCAGGGGTGCAAAACCCGCACTGTAAACCGTGGCACGCTTTAAAGGCTTTTTGCATTGGATGACTGGCCTCATTCTCAGCCAAGCCCTCTATCGTCATGATTTCTGCTCCATCAGAACGAACTGCAAGGACTGTGCAGGCCTTAACTGCATCACCGTCGACGTGAATCGTGCAAGCACCACACTGGGTAGTATCACAACCAATATGGGTGCCGGTTAAGTGGAGTTGATCACGCAGGACCTCGACGAGGGTTGCATTGGGTAAGCAATGGAGCGTGCGCTTTCGCCCGTTAATCTTAAGTTCGATGGTTTCCAATCCGCTTCTCCTTGATTCCTGGTCAGTACAAGCACAAGACAAATCTTAACAGCGTGTACGTCTTTCAAAAGCCGCACTTGATGACTTGTTTTAGCACCGTGACCCGCTCGCCGCAACCTAGGCGACTGGCAATCATCAACCGCCTTGGCGGACCCCTGGCGTCAGGGTGTTTCGATTGTTTCGATAACGAGATCTAACGTCTCATCGTCGCAGAGGCGTCGTACAAACTGGGTGAAAAAGTCCTGAGCCATTTTTCGAGCAGCACCCTGGATCAAGCGGCCGCCCAGCTGCGCAATTTTCCCGCCGACAGCAGCTTCGACGCTGTAACTGAGTTGGGTGGCAGGCAGGCCACAATGGGTCACCGCCTCGAGCGAAACCTTGGCGCCGCCTTTAGCGAAGCCGGCGACGCCGCCTCTACCTTCCCCGGAGATTTCATAGGAGAAGGGCGGGTTCAGGTTTTGAAGGGCAATCGCGCCCTTAAAAGTTGCTTTAACGGGACCAATTTTCGCGGAAACGGTCATGTCGTAGGCGTTGTCACCGGTCTGCTCGAACTGCTGGCAGCCGGGCAGGCTATGTTGCAACATCTCAGGGTCGTTTAACGCTTGCCAAACCGCCTCAACGGCGCGTGGTATCACCAACTGTTGCTTTAGTTCCATAAAAGCTCGCTTAACCAGAGATAAAAATTCTAGCTCGTGCAATGGGCCTGTAGCAACTTGAATGGCCTATCCTTCAAAGGCTTCAAGTCTAGGCGAGCACAGTGCGGCACGGTTCCGAGCTCGCACCACCCTCAGCCTTGTCTGAGTACAAGCGACGTGTTGCTCATCGTTAAGCCAGCCTTATTGCTGGAACGAGATGCGGGCTTTTATTGCGATGCGTCTGTCAGGCGGTTAACGTCAGGTGCAATCGTTGCGGCTCGAAAGGAGCGCCATGCCTTGTCAATGCGAGCTTATTATTGGCGATAAGACATGTGAGGATAGGCTTTCCCGGTTGTTTGAGGGTTTGGCTCGAGTTCATATTGGAGATGGCTTTTGATCCTGAGTAACCTATTTTCCAGTCTCAAGGTGCGGAATGTAGCGACTCAATTTTTCGTCAAGGAAGTGGACTGTGATATCTAAACGCTCGCCTGGAGGATTGAACTATCTGCGAGTGATGTCGCTCATAGTGGGTTCAACGCTGCTGATGTTGCTGGTCTTCATGCTATGTCGTTTGACGTTGGTTTTACTGAGTTTTGATCCTGAGGCAGCCGCGCATCAGGATGACTTACAGCGGTCGCTGATGATCGCTGCTCGATTTGATATTGCTTTTATTTTTCGCGCGAACCTGCTGAGTGTTCTCTTTGCGGTAGCCGTCTTGCCGCTCGGTCATAATTATATTGGCCTGCACCGATCTATTTGGCTTTTTGCCAGGCTATGGGCGCTGTTTATCATGTTAGTTGGCATAGCCCTATCGGTAACCAATATCGTTTATATCCGGTTTTTTGGGCGCCCTTTCGATAGCTTTGTGTTTCATGGTTTGGGTTATGGTGCGGATAAGACTTTACAAAGTGTTGCCGCGCTCGATGACTTTTTACCAGCGTTAGGGGCGTTACTTGTTTTGAGTCTTATCGTGATATGGGTTTGCGTTGTTGGTTTTTCCATTATTGAGCGGCAAACCGAAAAGCGGGCGCTTTCAAGGCAAGGTTTTGGGGTGCTGCTTGTCGGGACGTTAATCCTGTATCTGTCTCTTGGGCGTGGCACACTGACAACGTTTCCCCTGGCCCAGAAGCATCTAACCGTATCATCCATAAGTGCGGTTAATAATGTCGTTCCGAATGGGGTTGTTGCCCTTTATTATGGGTATCAGGATTTTCGACGATCAAAGGATTTCGGGCTCGCCTCTGATCACCAAGGCCGGCAATTGTTTGAAGCATTTTATGGCGCGGCGCCAGGTTCATCTAGTTTATTCCCTCAGTTTTTTGTCCAAACGCCTAAGTCCGAAGGGTTGAGATCCAGCCCACCGGATGTGGTTTTGAATCTAGTTGAGAGCATGGGGCAAGGTCTGCTTTTAGATCGCTTTAATGGGTCTGTGCCGCTCGTTGGCGCTTTGGCGCCGCATCTTCAGCAAGACTACTATTTCCAACATTTTTTGCCCGCACATACCGATACTCAGAAGTCAGTTCTGAGCCTATTGCTGAATACCGAACACAGCGAAATCAGTTATTCAAGCCATCAATATACCAAGCTTGAAACTTCTGCGGCTCAAATATTTAAGCGGTCTGGATACCGAACGGTTTTCATTTACGCGGGTTTTGAGGGGACCAAGAACCGGTCGGAATACTTTAAGCGGCAAGGCTTTGACGAGTTCATCGGGGCAAGGCAATTGAAGAGGCTGTACCCGGAAATGGCGATGTCTGTTTGGGGCGGCGACGACAAATACGTCTACGAACAGGCAATCGAGCGTTTAAAGTACGGCAGAGTTGATTCGAAACCCTTATTGATTGTGACCTTGAGTGTGACGAATCATCCGCCATACAAGATGCCAGGCCATGTGGAAGAGAAAACGCCACTCAGTTCCAAAGCGTTAGCATCAAGGTTGGGCGCATTGCCGATGGCTTCGATGGAAACCTTTCGTTACACCAATGACCAACTCGGGTATTTTTTGGCGGAAATCAAAGAGAGTGCGCTGAAAGATAAAACGATTGTCGTTGTCACAGGGGATCATGCGGTTAGGGGCTTGGACTATACCGAGCAGGAGGCGCTGCATCAGGTTTCAGTCCCGCTCTATTTTTATATCCCCAAGCGGTACGAGCTGGAAATCGCAAAGGGCGCTACCGATTCCGTGGCATCGCATAAAGATGTCATGCCAACCCTTTATCATCTGGCTTTGTCTGAAGCGCGTTATCCAAATTTAGGGCGAAACCTGTTTGCAGAACTGGACCCGGCAGGGCCTCATAATTTTGCTTACCATAGCGACTATTTAGTCGTTGGTGACCGCGCGCTTGGCGCGGTAGATCCAGAAGGGCGCGGCGCTGTTTGGCGTCTGCAAGGCCTTGATATGATCTCTTCCCCTGCCGCTGAATCGCATGTCAATTTCGAGCGAGCAGTACAGTATCCAAAAATCCTAGATTGGTTAACACGATATCAGTTAGTGGGCTCGGATCAGGTTGCAGAGCCTTAGCACAGGCGAATTCAGGCTTCAGGATATGCCATCGAGGTTGGTGCTGTGTGCGCTTAGTTCGAGTGGTCGAAATACGCTTGAGCGTTGTCTGCGCAGAACGTGTCCGTACCCGACCCCCGCGATTGAGGTTCTTACTGATCATCTTTTGTTTTGAAGGTCTTTTTAAGGGGCATGGTGTTAGGAATAAAAATAGCTTACGAAAGACGCTTATTGAGCTAATAATTGCTTTTTAAAGGTTTTTTGGTTTTATAAATGTATTCATGAAGAACTTTTGTCCGGATTCTGATATAAAATTCGGCTTTTGTGCTACCAGTGATAGCCTGCGCTTGAAACGCCTCAGCCCTTCGTGAAAGGTAGCATCGTTTATCGATTTTAGAGCCGGTGGTCTTTCATGAAAATTTCTTTTGGCAGCATTTTCGGGGTTTTAATCGCCATTGCGGCGCTTGGGTTCGCGTTACAGAATTACGAGCTTTCTTTTTTTCTAAATCCCCAGGCCGCTCTAATTGTATTTGGCGGTACGCTCGCCGCGACCATGATTTCGTTCGAAGGAAAGGAAGTGTTTAGGGCCCTGGGCGCAATGCGTGAAATTATTGTGCCGTCCTCAATCGATGATGGGAGGATGATGGAAGAAGTTCAGACCGTGGTCGATTGGGGTAAAATTAATGCCCGCGAAGGTAAGTTAGGCTTGGAGAAGGCCTTTGAAGAATCTTCGATGACACGTGATCGTTTTCTTCAGAACAGCATTGATTTGTTCAATGCAGGGTATTCCGAAGACAACCTGCGGACAAAAATAGAAACCTTTGTCAGTAATCAGTACGAACAAGAAAAAAAATCCGTGGAAATATTGACCGTTATGGGTACGTTTGCGCCGGCATTCGGAATGATCGGGACCTTGATCGGATTGGTTGGGATGCTGAGTCAGTTGGACGATTTTGCGGGCAAAATTGGTGAGCCGATGGCGATCGCGTTAATTACGACTTTTTATGGGGCGGTTGCGCAGCAGTTGATCTTTAAGCCGGCGGCGCAGCGAACGGACGCAAAGAATCGTGTGCTGTTAACGCGAAACCTTATGATGACGGAAGCATTTTTGCTGCTCGTGAATAACAAAGGCTCGATGGAGATCCAAGATCACTTGAACAGTTTCTTGCGCGACACGCCGGATCGTCGCAAATCGCGAAAAGAAGGTAGTTCATAGGATGCTATTGTTGTGAAGTTGATAAGTTATGGCGACGATTCGGCGCTAAAGGTTGACGAGACCGGGTTTTATGTCAGCTTTGCTGACATGATGACGCTTCTGATGGTTTTCTTTGTGCTGATGTTCTCGATATCTAAACCAGACGACTCTAAGTTCGACGAAGTCGCCAGCAGCATGGTGCAAGCGTTTAATCAGGAGGTCGCCCAAGATATTATCGATGAGGTGAACCTGCTTGAAGAGCTTGAGCGAAACCTTGATAAGACTATCGAGGAAATGAGTTTGTCGGGTGAGATTTCAGCGGAAATGATGGATCAGATTTCAACCGAGATCACACCGGACGGTCTAAAGCTAGAGCTTGCCAGTAGCGCGCTTTTTCCGGCTGGCTCAGCGCAGATCCTGCCCGCTATGAAAGAAACTCTGAAACGCCTGAATATCGCAATCTTAAGATTGCCAGCGGGTCAATTCATTATGCGGGTTGAGGGGCATACTGATGACGTGCCGATCAGTACGACTGAGTTTCGCTCCAATTGGGAGTTGGCATCGGACAGAGCCATTAATGTATTGAATTTGTTTGAAGCCGATGGGTTTCCAAGTAATCAGTTGGCAGCGGTTTCATTTGCAGACACACAGCCAAAAGTGCCGAACCGGACAGCCCAGGGTGAGCCGATTCGAATCAATCAAGCGAAGAACCGCCGGGTTGTGGTTTTCATCAAGCCCGTAACGCAGTAACGAGCAACTTCAAGTTAAGAAGGCTATCTCTACGGATGCTGGGCGCGTTTGTGAATGGTCTGTTTTCAAGTGCAGACATTTTGTAAGGCGTTTGCTGAGCGACTCACTCAGGTATTGCAGGGTGCCTCCAGTGGCGACGGTGAGTGCATCGATTTGACTTTCGAGTCTTGGGCGTCCTGCTGGTTAACTGCCGCAGGTCTAAATAGCGAACCTTTCCTCCACGCCATCATGGGCCCTATATCGGCTTGGGTGGTTTACTGCCTGGTTTGCTCTCATCAAGAAGGGACATCTCCCGTAACAAAACATTCAGCGGAAGGATCTGTTCAATTTTGGTGCCGCCGAGACAAAACGCTATCGGAAAAATGAAAATACGAACACCCCTTGGTTAACCCGGGATGTCGTTAAAGAGATCCTGGGCGCCAATATTTTTCATTTTACCGACCTAAAAAGCGTGGGTGCTTTTCTGAGTGAGAGGCGATAACCAATAGGCCATTGGCGTCTGATGGTTAATAGATGCGGGCTTCATGGGAATACAACATTCAATATGCATTCAAGCTACTGGGGTCATTGAACTGGCGGTAACGGCCGGTGCCTCAACCTCGTTCGGTTGCGCGTCGTAGGCTGCGTTGGGGGCGGAACCGTTTTTAGGAATGGGGTCTGAACGCAAAAGCGCTAGGCCAGATTTAAATAACCGATTGCCAGTATCAAAGCCAAAACGATAAATATAAGGAACTGGCGGCCAGCCCGGCGATGGTTAAGAGCGCGCAACTGAATGGTTTCGATTGCAATACCCTTTAACAAGTTTTCGTTTTTAGGCGATATGAATACTATCGGTATTGTCAGCCATTTGGGCGACCCGAGTTGTTCCCAAATTTGGGGCTCAAGTGTTTTGACGGATTGGTAATATTGATATTCTGCAAGCCCTGATCGGAGCATCAGAACGAACCAAATTAGGAGTAGCAGTGGCAGGATTAGCATGGGCGAGAAGGTACAAGAAAGCGCGTAATCTTACAACTGCAATGACGGGACTAAGGGTCTGTCCGGACTTTGGGTCCAGCGCATGCTCAGGATCATGCCCGGGTAAATAGAGGTTGTTTCGTTTCGGTCAGGCTCCAGTATCGTGCGGCTGACCTCAGGAGCGCGTCCTGAATCAAGATGCTCGGTGACGTTTACCCAGGCTACAATTCATTCGGATGACGAACTGCGGGATTAAGTCTCACGTGAGATGCAACGACCCCTCGGGTTTTCATACCGTTTGATACCGCACGGAGCACTGGCTTGCGTAATCTTCGACTTGCCGAGCTTCCGAAGCAAACGTTGCCCCGCTCTCAGGCACTACGTCTTCTGTGCTTGGGTGCAACGGGCGGATCACGGATACCAGTTCGCTCTGGGCTTTCGGCGCTGATGTGGCCATGGTATGACTGGATCGCTCAGCACTGGTGCTGCTCCGAGGTGTCTCATGTAGCCTATTAAGCGCAAGCCCGAATCGGGTAGAAGCCTTATGAGGCTGATGGCGGGTTCGCCCTGCAGTCTTTGAGCATAGATCCGCGCGGCGGCGATGCATGAACTCGCGATGACTCACCGCCAATGGGCAATTGAGCCAGCGGCTTTTTCGGTAAACCAAGAACGATTGAATCTATTTGGCCGTGTTTTGATCCGGTAGTGGCTGGGTTCCTGGGCCGATATTGGCTTGCGATGTTCAAAACGCTTGCGATTGATTATCGACGCTGCGGTTAACAATTTGCACGCTCGGCAGGTGTCGTCGATACACGGTTATAAGGCGCGCGTCCTGGGCAGTTTTAAAATCAAGCACCCTCGCCATTGCTAATTTTTAGGTGACGGTTAGGATGCAGATTATGACCGTAGAATTGTGTTTCGCATTCAGTAGCAAACGGGCGGCAAGGCAAGCCGCAGAAGCCTTTGGCGGCGTTTTGTATGAAGACGTTAAGGACCGGCTGCACCATCAGCCCTTTGCTGCGCTGCTCTGCACAAATCATCCAGATTTAACGGCGCTCTTATCGGTTGCGGATGTTGGCGCCTACCGGGTGGATCGGCGTGTGATAAAGGCAAGAGATACTTTGATTCCTGTTGGGCCACAACCGGGGGCAATAGGGGTTTTTACCATGGTGGCAAACCCGAAGTTAGGTCATGATGCGGCGGACGAACATTGGCGCGACGAGCATGCGCCCCTGGCGCTATCGATTCATCTGGCGATGAGCCATTACGCACAGTTGAGTGTGCTGCACCGGTTTAAGGGGCCTGCTTGGGACGGCTTTGCACTGTGCGGCTTTGAGTCTATTGAGGATCTTGAAACCCGGTTTTTTGCAACGAAGGCCGGTGCGCGATTGATTGCTGAGGACGTGAATCGGTTTGCTGATACGCAGGCCAGCCCGCGTCGCGTTGTTGTTCAGGAAACCCGGTATAAGACCTAACCAAAGCTTGGGATGCAAACTGACTGGGGCGATATTCAGTCTGGGCTACAGGTTCTGATTGCGTTGACGTCGCGCTTTCGACGCGAGCCAGCGATCGATTTTGTCCGCAAGCAAGGACCTTGTTTGGGACCCACGCCTTAAAACAATGTTATGAAACGGACGAGTGAGAAACGCTGCTTGCAAGACGCTCTCGATTTTTATGGGCCCTTTGAATCTTGAGCATATCCGCTTAGCTAGCGGTCGCGTCTCTCGGTCTATTGAACTGACGATGGATCTCAGATTTAACGGCTGCCCCAGTTTGGGAGGGATTCTACAAGGCCAGGCGAGGGCGCTTCCGGCATCGGTATTGGGTGCGGCGCGCCTGAATATGGGCTTGCATGATGACGTGTCGCTGGAACCGCCGCCTGCGTCTGGCGAGCCAGAAGCTTACTGTGATAGGGTGCGGGAGCGATACGAGCGCGGCTACTTTTTTTTGCGCTCCTAAGTATTTTGAGCAACATGAGAGTCTAGCCAGCGGTGCACGCGTTTCGCATTAAACGGTGACCTTAAATTTGAAGATTGGATGGTTTCAAGCAGGAGTACGAGATGCAAACATATCAACTCACAGTCAACGGCGAGTCGCACACGACCACCTCCGAGCCCGATAAACCGTTGTTATGGATCTTGAGGGATCAATTAAAGTTGAAAGGCACGAAGTACGGTTGCGGCATTGCGCAGTGCGGCGCTTGCACCGTTCATATCAATGGCGCCGCAGTTCGATCGTGCGTTTTACCCATTAGCGGGGTGAGTGGCCCGATTACAACCATCGAAGGTTTGGCTAAGAATGGGTTGTTGCATCCCCTGCAGTCCGCATGGATCGAACACGACGTGCCCCAATGCGGTTATTGTCAGGCCGGACAAATCATGAGTGCCGCGGCAATGCTGGCAGTGAACCCAAGGCCAACGGATGCCGACATCGATACCGCAATGGCAGGCAACTATTGCCGCTGTGGTACCTATGTTCGTATTCGGCGCGCGATTCATACAGCTGCAGGAAGCAATAGTGTTGAAGGGGAGGCTGAAGCATGAATAACGTGCTAACGCGACGGCATTTTTTAAAAGCCTCGGCGCTTACATCGGGCGGCTTAATGCTTGAAATAACGCTCAGCGGAGCCGCGCTAGGCGAAGCGCTCGGAACCTTGGTTGGCTCGAAAGAACTCAACGCCTGGGTACAAATTTCATCCTCGGGCGAGATTACGATCTACTCCTCGGTGCCTGAGATGGGTCAAGGCATTAAAACAGCCTTACCGATGATTATCGCTGAAGAGATGGGCGCGAGTTGGGATGATGTTACCGTTCTGACCGCGGATGTCGATTCGGCGCGTTATGGCTTACAAGGGGCGGGCGGCTCAACCTCGATCCCAAGAAATTTTGATTCGATGCGAACAATGGGGGCCTCGGCAAGAGAAATGTTGATTGGTGCGGCGTCTGAGGCCTTAGAGGTAGATCGCGCTGAACTTGAGGCCAAAGACAGCCAAGTGATCCATCTGTCGGGCGAGCGCTTAAGCTTTGGTGCACTGGCCGCGCTGGCCGTGCGTCAGCCAGTACCGGACCCGGCGACGCTGTCCTTTAAAGACCCCAAAGCCTACACCATTATCGGTACGGCCGTGGGTGGTGTCGATAACCTTGGGATCGTGCTCGGGCAGTCGAAATTTGGAATTGATGTCGATGTCCCGAATATGCGCTATGCGGCCTATGCGCGGTGTCCGCGATTGGGCGGCACGGCGATCAATTTTAATGAGCAAGCGATTCGCGCTTTGCCGGGTGTCTTAGATGCCTTCATTCTGGCGCCGGATGCGCGCACCGGCCAATCCAGCATGTCGTTTCTGGATGGCCTCGCCGCATTGCAAGGGGGTGTTGCAATTGTGGGTGAAGATACTTGGTCGGTGCTGAATGCCAAGTCCCAGCTGTTGGTCGTTTGGGATGAGTCTGAGGCCTCAACCGACAGCTGGCCAGAGATGAAAATCGAGGCGCAAAGGCTTGCAGGGATGTCAGGCGGTGAGGTTAAACGAGATCACCCGGTTGAGGCTGCTTTGGCTGAACCCAATAACAAGGTGCTAGAAGCCTTTTATGAATTCCCCTACGTCGCACACGTCTGCATGGAACCGATGAATTGCACGGTTCATTACACTGCTGGCACGACAAGCAGTGCGGCACGAATGGAAGTTTGGGTGCCGAGTCAGTTCCCCGGACAGGTTAAAGAGATTGCGAAAAACTTGTTGGGTCTTTCTGAAGCGCAAGTCACGGTGAATATGACCCGAATGGGCGGCGGCTTTGGCCGGCGCGCGGTCCATGATTTTGTAGCAGAGGCGATGGCGATCGCGGCGCGGACCGAGGGTCCCGTGAAGCTGACCTGGACTCGAACGGACGATATCCATCAGGACTTCTTTCGAGTGGGCGGCTTTGAAAATATGAAGGCGGCGGTCAGTCCTGAAGGCAAATTGGTTGCCTGGGATCAACACTACATTGGCTTTGCTCATCAGGGGAAAGCGGTTATTGGTTCGGGTTTGTGGGGCAATGAGTTCTCTATGACCGCCTTGCCCAATGCCCGAGTCACACAAAGCTTGATTGATATTAAGACCCATTGCGGGGCCTGGCGTGCGCCGGGCGCGAATACGAACGCGTTTGTTGAGCAAAGTTTCTTGCATGAACTTTCAGTGCTGGCGGGGCGAGACCATGTCGAGTTTCTGATCGAGTTGATGGGTGAGCGGCGTTGGTTGAGTGATGGCAACATTAATGCTTTGAATACCGGCCGCGCGATCGACGTGATTCAGCTCGCTGCAACAAAGGCAGGCTGGGGGAAGCCCATGCCGGCAGGTTGGGGTCAGGGCCTCGCCTTCTATTTTTGTCATGCCGCGCACATCGCGGAAGTCGCTGATGTCTATGTTGATGCGAATCAAAATTTTAAAGTGGGCAAGGTGACGGTTGCGGTTGATGTTGGACCCATTATCAATATGAGCGGCGCGATCAGTCAGGTGCAAGGCTCCATCATTGATGGGCTGAGCACGATGGCGTTGCAACAAATTACGATGACCAATGGCCGGATTAACCAGGATAATTTTGATCAATATCAGGTGATGCGCATTGGTGCAACACCAGCGATTGAGGTTCATTTTATTCAAAGCGATTACCAATCAACCGGATTGGGCGAGCCGGCGCTACCACCGCTTGCGCCGGCGGTTACGAATGCGATTTTTGCCGCGACAGGTCAACGCATTCGGTCAATGCCGCTCAGTCAAGAAGGGTTTACCCTAGTGTAGGGTAGAGCACGCTCGAAAAAACCGCAGTTCCCCGCGACATCTTTTAAGGCCTTGGGTGGCGCGGCGGTTATTGAGTCACCGCGCTGTGGATGGGGCCCCGCGCTATTTGCGAACCACGCGAACCGGCAGGTGGGTATATCCTTTCACAAACGACGACAATGTACGGCTCGGTTCGGCGAGAACTTCTATCGTCTCAAACCGCGCTAAAATCTCTTCCCAGAGTATGCGCAGTTGAAGTTCGGCTAGCCGATTGCCCATGCAGCGATGGATACCAAAGCCAAAGGAAAGGTGTTGGCGCGCATTGCTGCGCTCGATGTCGAGGTGCTCTGGTGCTGAAAAAACGCTGGCGTCCCGGTTGCCCGACGCATACCACATTAAGAGCTGATCGCCTGCCAAAATTGATTTGCCGCCAAGGGTGCAATCCTTGTTGGCGGTCCGGCGCATGTAGGCCAGCGGTGTTTGCCAGCGTATGACTTCGGCCACCATGTTGGGAATCAGGGCGGGGTTTTGTTTGAGTTTCTGCAGCTGGTCTGGAAATTTGTTGAGGGCATAGACGCTGCCCGACATCGTGTTTCGTGTGGTGTCATTACCGCCCACGATCAATAGCAGTAAATTCCCAAGATATTCAAGCGGCGGCATATCCTTAGTCTCGGCGCCATGAGCCAGCATCGATACGAGATCGTCCCCTGGGTTTTCGGTGCGCTCGTCTTTCAGGCGATTGAAATAAGCCAGGCACTCCAATAGCTCTTCTCGCCGTTGTTCCATTGATTCAATAATGCCCCCCGGTTGTGGGATGGCGAAAGTGATGTCGGACCAGCGCGTTAATTTTCGGCGGTCCTCGAACGGAAAATCAAATAGGGTCGCGAGCATCATCGTGGTCAGTTCAATCGACACCGTATCCACCCAATCGAATGGCTCGTTTTCTGGCAGGCTATCTAGAATTTCCTGGGTACGCGAACGAATCAAGGGTTCTAGATTGACTAAATTTCTTGGCGCAACGGATCCCGTGACGGTTTTGCGTTGAACATCATGGGTTGGTGGGTCCATGGCGATAAAGGTGGAAATATTGAGCGCGCCCTCCGGTAACTCGGTTCCAACGGGAAAACCAAGCGTAATACCGTTAGCGGATGAAAACGTTTCCCAGTCCGAATCAACCTGTTTGATGTCTTCATAACGGGTGAGAGACCAGAAGCGCCCGGCGAGGTCGGTCTCATTGAAATGGACGGGATCTTCAGCACGCAAGCGGTCGAAGTATTCTTCCCAACGGTTCTCGCTAAACAATCTCGGGTTAACCGGCAGGATATCGGCTATTGGAACCTCAGCCGCTGGGGGGATGGGATTGACCTGCTCAACGCCCGCGGCGCTTGGCATGGCTTCAATAGTAGACGGGTTTTGCTGCTGCGCCATGATGGGCTCCTTATTGATGTCTAGCCTTGTGATGTGTCATGAAAGTGACCATCAAAGATCTCGTTGGCAAATCCTACAGGAATTCGCGGGGCTTGCGAATCTGCAGCCTGCGCATTTTTAGGCATGGGTTGGCTTTTAGCGCGCAACTCTTTGAGGTCATCGATGATTTAAGTAATTCAAAGTATTGCGCTCGGTTACCAGATCAAGGCGACGCTCGCGTATCACCGCACCGAAAAGATCAGTCTCGGCTGGATCGACAAGCACCTCAATTGCTGCGGCCACGGGGTTGACCCAAAAACGCTGCGGCATTATCAAGCGAGACGGCGGCGGTTTGACTTTAGGAGACGCACTCAGATGTAACTCGAAAAACAATCGCAACAAAGCGGTTCAGATCGCAACGGTGGGCCCGGTTCGTGATAATCTTCTGAGGTCAAATTGAGGAGACGCAGGATGCCAATGATTGAAAATAGTGAGTTTGAAAATAAAGTTGTTGTAATCACAGGCGCTGGCAATGGTCTGGGTCGATCGCATGCGATTGAATACGCCAAGCGAGGCGCCAAGGTTGTGGTAAATGATCTTGGGGGCAGTGTCGATGGGAGTGGCGCGGGTGACGCAGCCGATCAAGTGGTGGCAGAGCTTCAAGCGATGGGTGCTGAGGCAGTTGCTAATAAGGCGTCGGTATCGGATCCCGACGGCGCGCAAAGTATCATTCAATCTGCGCTAGATGCGTTTGGCCGCATCGATATCTTGGTGAACAACGCGGGCATTTTAAGGGATCGGTCCTTTAAGAAAATGACACTTTCTGATTGGGATCTGGTTCTACAAGTCCATTTGTCCGGCACCGCCTATGTTACTCGGGCCGCATGGCCACATATGAATGAACAAGGCTATGGCCGGATTGTTTTAACCAGTTCCAGTTCTGGGATCTACGGTAATTTTGGTCAAGCCAACTATGGTGCAGCTAAAATGGGCATGCTGGGCTTAATGAACGTTCTAGCGCTTGAAGGCGCTAAAAATAATGTCCGGGTCAATACGTTAGCGCCGGCTGCTGCAACGCGAATGATTTCAACCATCCCAGGTCGAGATATCGATCCAGATAGCCCGCCGCCAGAGTCGGCGCCAAAGCTTGTTAGTCCCGCGGTGTTGTTTATGACCAGCGATGAGGCGCCCACTGGTGCCGTGATTAATGCCGGTGGTGGCCGATATTATCGGGCTCAGATTTTTGTGAATGATCCGATCGATTTAGGGGTTGAGGCTTCCTTCGAAGACTTAATGGCCAATACTGAGTCGTTGATGGATATGAGTCAGGCCAAGCCAAAGACGGGCGGCGTTTAGCGCGGGAAGGATACCCTCCATCGGTGACGATGGTTGTACGCTGAAAGGCCGTGTCGGCCGTTTATGTCATGGCGAGTCGTCCATCGGAGTGATGGACGACTCATATAAGCGCAAGGGCTGCACCGGTCGTCATTAAGAGCTGATCCAAAGTTGGTTTCTACAGGAGGTCTCATAAAACGGTGGCCCAGCAAGGCATCGGGCCGGTCGTGTTTGCCAGCACACTTTGAGCGGATCGCATTAGAAAGGGCGGTAATGATATGACCTGGAAACGACGAACCTTGGCTGTTTTATGCTTCGCTGTAATGGCCTTGGGCTTTTATGCGAACGGCGGGGTTTACGTTACGCCACATAATATTATTGTATTGCTCGCCTTTTTTGGGCCCTTCACAATTTTAGGGTTGTATTGTCGCTTGGGTCTCAAGATGCCCTTAGCGCTCTTTTTCAGGTTTGTGCCGTTACCGTTTGGCCTGTTGCTCTCCGCTTTTTTCATATCCGTTGGATTGCGTTATGAACATCCCTTTGTTTTGGGTGGCTTAATTGCCGCGCTTGCTGGGGGGTGCTTGGCGACGGTGGGCATTAACCTTAAAATTGAAGCGGTACGGATGTTTGCAAGGCCAAGGGCGATATCCTTGGTGGCGGTACTCGGGCTTGCGCTGCTCATGCCACTGGGAATCGTTTTGTGGTCTGTGGAGAGCGCGGCGTTGAGACATTTTTGGTCGCCAATTAATCTTGGAATCGCGGTCGCGGCCTTCGGAACCCTTTATTTCGCGATAGAGTCTAAACAGTCTCCCCTTGATCGGGCGCAGTCGGCCAGCTTGAATGCGGTCTTGTTAATCACGGGTTTTTTGGTCTATGAGTATTTTGTGGGTCTCGCGCGGGTCGAATTTTCTGAATGGACCGCCATTTTAACCGCGCAGAACGTATTGACCCTAGTGGCGGCATTTTCGATCTACTTTGTGGTGGTCTTCCTGTCGATCTGTCACAACCAAATTCATCAGCTGCCGACGCGGCATTGGCATTTGGTTGAAACCTTTTTGTTCTTTGTGTTTATGGTGATTGCGCCGGAAAGTATTCTAGAACTCGAGGTTGATCAGATGAGCCAAGATGATCTCGATGAAATCAGTTTGAGGGAGTAGCGCAAGGTTGATCTTTGCCTCCTGCGGAGAGATGTTGACGGACTACTTTGCATAGCTTGAATGAGGCGCTGGCTCATTTGCGCTAATATCGATCCAATCTGCTAGCCCAAGGCGATCAAGCGCACGGTGTCTTCAATAAAAAAGGCATAACCGCCATCTTAATAATATCGATACAACTTAATTCAGGTTAAGGAGAAACCCGCAATGTCGAAAAAGACCTATATCCATCTAGAGGATAGTGAAGCAGCTGTGCTGCAAGTCGCCTCGCGCATTTATGCCGCTTACCTCACCAGTATGGAGCTGACCGACCGCACGAACCACACCGCTTTAATGCGCCAAGCCATCGAGTCAGCAATTGAGATGGCCGAGATGGCGGATGAGATGGTGATTTCAGATTTAGAGCGCCGATAATCGGGCTGTGTTAGCGCTCGGCTATGCCGAGCAGGCCCGACGTCGATTCAACGAGTGTCACGGGCTCAGGCACAGTCAATTGGGTCATTTTAGGCTTCATCAATAGGACCTGCTGGCGGGTCGCTGGTCGCGAAGGGAGGCGTCACAGTCCGTTTGCTTGAAGAATGCGGCAGTTTGCTTTGGGTCAAGAGGTTGTCCTCTCGGGGCCGATTGTCCGGCCGCACCGAACAACGCCGGCGGTCTCAGGGCGCAAGGCTCGATCTCGCCTGAATCCCCCAATGACCATTTATTTTCGTGACGATGTACAACGACTGATATCGCCCGATCGTTTCATTGTCGGTATTTCGTCGCTCAAATTCGGTATCAATGTGCACTTTGGTGTCAGACGATAGGGTGATGGTGCGGCGCGTCCAAAGCGAATGATGCCAACCGGCGGCTTGCAATGCCGGGAAGACCGAACGATCTTGAAAGGTCGCCGCGGAGTCATAAATCATCACTTGGCTGCTGGCAAACCGAACGTGGGGGTAGTGCAAAGTCGCGGCCCAGGCTTTGATGTCTTGATCATTAAACGCAGCCATAAAACGATCCAGCGTCGCAAGCGCCATCACATCCGGGGTCTCGGCTTTGGCGAGGCCGACTGCTGGCCCCGCGATAAGCAGCACCAATAACAAGGTTTTGAGTCGCTGGAGTGGATTCATGGAGATGCCCTTAAGGTTTGATTGCGTGCCGAAGAGTGTAAAGGCCCGTGTTAAACAGTGCCATTAATAATGAATGGCCGAAAAGGTTTGATAACGCTCGCCAATGTGGCACATTAAAATTTCGATTAGGCTGTGTTTGGAGACAGCGACATGTCTAGCAACATCATTTCGTTTGAGGGCTCAAAAGATTCCCATATCGAAGCAAAAAAGCGCGAAAAATTTGAGGCGATGAAGCAAGCGTTTCAAGTGGCGCGAGAACAAGCAAGCCCTAAAACAGTGGCCCGTAACCCGAAAAAGAAAGGTAATAAGCCCAAAAAGAAACGATAAGGGCTAAAGATTGCCGAGCGCAAACGGAAATTCGCTCGATTTCAGCAAGGACGCAGCATGGCAAAATCGCATCTGCAATCCAAGGCTCGCGCCTTGATTGATCGCTTGATTACAGAGCTTGAGCTGACGGTTATCGTGTCGCTTGGTTATGCTAGCGCTATGGTGATCGTGAAATATGGGGTCAAGCTCATTCAAGATGGTCTTTATGATCACCCGCTTCTGGCCTTTACCAGCCTGGTTTTTTTACCCCACGGCATTAGAATTCTTGCGGCGTTTTTGGTTGGGGCGCGATCCATTATCCCATTGACGATCGGCGCTCTGCTGAGCAATTCTTTGGGGTTAGATGACGGTATCTATCCTTTATGGAGCCTGATTCCGGGCGTCGTTTGCGGTTATTTGGCATTTAAAGTTTTTGAGTTACTCGGCGTTGAATTCAAGCCGGGGCTTGGGTCAGCACGACAGTGGCGAGGCCTCGTTCTGGTGAGTTTTGTCGCGGCGCTTATCAATGGTTTAGGCATTGTGCTGATTATGGTGTTGAGCGGGCTGGATGAGGCTGAGGTGTTGCCGCGTCTATTTGGCTATGTGATTGGCGACACGGTTGGCGCCTTTGTATTGCTTTGGGGCATGATGCGGTTAGGACGACTTTACCGGCTCAAAATCGATGCCCAGGGATGACCCCCTCTTGAATGGATGGGGCTTTTGATGCTTTGAGGTGTTAAATGGCTTACTGGCTCGTTAAAACCGAACCTACGGACGGCGGTCTTTTAGCCTTTCAGGCAGCAGGGCCTGCAAGTCTCGTCTGGGATGGCGTACGAAACTATCAGGCGCGAAACTTTTTGCGTGCGATGGATTTGAAGGATGAGGTGCTGCTGTATCATGCCAGTTGCGCGGAGATTGGGGTCGTTGCGCAATTGAAAGTGGCGCGCAAGCCCTATCCTGATCCTTTACAATTTGACCCAGAATCAGCTTATTTCGATGCCTCATCGAAGCAATGCCAACCGCGCTGGACCGCCGTAGACCTAGCGCTGGTGCGCGCTTTCCCAAAAGTGGTTCCCTTGACGACGTTAAAACGGACGCCTGCGTTTGAAGGCTCGCCCCTCACCCGAAAAGGCAGCCGGCTGTCAGTCCTGCCGATTAACAAGGATCAGTGGCGCGCCGTTATGGCCTTGGCGGGTGTTTAAGCGCGATCATCGCTTATGACAGCAATGGATTCGTTCACTGCCGCGCCATAAATGCCCTTTGCCATGAGTGAGGTTTCTTGGTTTCGGCGGTGTTGATAGATTGCTGCCCTGATTTCGTGCGCGGCTTGATTCAAAGGGTCGGACTGCACCGCGAGTTCAACGAGATGACACGCCAGCCGGATATCGCGTGTCATAAGCGTTGAGGCGCGCTCTGCTAAGGCAAGGGTGCCGCCTGCGAGGCTTGCAAGTTCAGCCGCCAATACCTGGTCGGGCGCTGGTTTGAGCCGCGCGGGATTGCCGTCATACCAGCCGCCATACAATCGCCAAATATTACGGATAATAAATTCTGGCTCATCGTAAGTGGGTCTTAGGTAGGGTTTCTCAAGGATCGAAGGGTCCAGGTGCACCTCCTGAAGGATGTCGTCTAACTTGGCGCCTTCGTTCATCCTTTGAAGGGTTTCTTGAACCAGGTACTCAAGGGCTGATGCGACGTCCGTCAGCACAAGTTGTATTCGGTCTGCGCCCGCGATCGGTAGACCGTGCGCGGGTAGCAAAAGCTCGGCACCCTTGCTGGCCATATCTCGTAAGGCACGTGCCCACTCCATCGGGTATCGTTGTACTTTCTGAGGGTTGCCGGCATTCGGAAAGCACCAGATAAAAAAGTCACCGGAACAGATCGCCTTGTGGGCTGGAATCCAGCCCCAGGTATGATCATCCGTTTCGCCCTTCTCATGATTCAGCTCCACAGTGAGCCCGCCAACATCCAGGGTCATCTTGTCTCGATAGGTAATGTCCGGCGCCTCTGCGGTATTGGGTAAGAACGCGTTGTCGCTAGTGATATCGTAACCGCGGCGGGAAAACTGACCGAATTGCCGGCGATTGATCGTGGCGTTGTAGCCATCGGTTAGGTGGTAGCGGTCCATGCGCGGTTTAATATTTTCATGACCGACGAGTGTCGGCCTGGCATGACCGTGTGCTCTTGCGCTCTCCATAAAGGCGCCGCAGCCCCCAACGTGATCCAGATGGCCATGGGTATAGACCAAGGTGTGAAATGGCGCTTGTCGCCAGTTACGAATAGCGGACACAACCCGTTCGCCGCCTTGCACACTCGAGGTATCGAATCCGAGCAGGCCGTCATCGGTTTCGAATAAAACGCAGTGTGAAAAGGCCTCAACCAATGCAACGCGATCGGTTATCGAGGACAGTTGAAAATTGATGCGATTCACCGGGCCCGTGCCGTCGGGGTCGGTGGTGCCGTCAAGGATACCGGCGGAGAGTTCGAGTAATTGAGACATGCATAGTTCCAGAAGTAAAAAGGGTTGGGTTGTGCAAGGCTAAGCGCGCGCCTTGGTGGTTAAGGTTTGTTATTGGTTTTGCCCAATCGATACCCTGGGCGCTGGTGCATTCGATAACGGTAGGCGTGGCAATGCGCTGGTAAGGCAATACCAACCGCGTCTGCCCAATCTAAGATCGTCGTAAGCAGGATATCGAGTTCTGAAAAGCAGTGCCCCCAAACAAACTCGGCAAGTTCAGAGGCTGAGAATCCCTCACCCAGCATTTTACAGAAGTAGGCTTTAGCACTAATGACAGCATTGGGCGCCTCGCCATAGATCGACGCGAGATCAAGATGCCGCCGGACAATATAAAGGCTGGTTGCGTCGAGCTCCATGAGCATAAAGGAGGCGAGTTCATCGAAGCGTGCAACGCTCTCTGGACTTAATTGGGTCTCATCGGTTGAGAGCCCTCCGAACGTTCGACGAAGGTATCGAGCAATGGCAAAACTCTCTGAGATAATGAGATCACCGTGGACCAGAACGGGAATCTTCCCTTTCGGGTTGATCGCTTTATAGGCCTCGGTTTGGGTTTCGCCCGTTCTCGGCCCAACTTTTCTATTGTCGTATTCGAGGTTGAGCTCGGCGAGCATCCAGTGCACGCGCAGCGTCCGGCTGGTGCCGGCGCCCCAAACGATGAGCTCAGGTTGCCGAGACATAACCTGATGCTTTCGATCGAATGAGCTGTCCACACCGGTAATAATGATAGATTCCCCATGCGATCATGACCAGGGTGGTCATCAGGCCATAACGTAAGCCGTCCTGGCCATAGTCGGTTGCGAAATAGTCACTGAAAAACCCCACGCTGAATGGGCCCAAACCGAGGCCGATGATGTTGGTGATAAAAAGGTTGATGGCCGCTGCAACCGATCGCATCTCAACCGGGGTTTGATTCTGAATCAGCGCAAATCCTGGCGCCACATAGACTGTCCCGAGCATCGCTGGAATGATGTAAGCCGCAATCGCGCCCATCGGGGTCTCGGCGGTAAACGAAAGATATAAAAGCGGTGCTGCAATTAAGTTGGCAATCGCGACGATCCAAGGAAGCCAATGCTCGCCATGACGTGCGGACAAAAAGTCTGCAAGCCGCCCGCCTAGATAAATACCGAGGGCGCCGCCCAAGCCAATCATCAGCGCGAGGTAGCTGCCGACTTCGCCAGTGCCCATCTCATGGATCCGAACCAGGTAGATCGGAATCCAGATGATGGACGCATAACCGGTAAAAGTAATCAGGGCGCCGGCTGCAACCACGTGTCGCAGGACTTTGTTCCGCCACATAAACCGCACAACTTCCCAAAATCCTGGCGGGATCACTGGGCTGGTCTTGGCCTCGGAATAACCCCGGGGCGGCTCGATCACGGTAAATCGGACCAGGGCAGCCAGCAGGATGCCTGGCAGGCCGACAACCACAAATGCGGTCCGCCAGCCAAACCACTCATTGATCCAGCCCCCAAGCAGGAACCCAAGCAGGATGCCCCAGTTGATGCCGGTGCCAAAGATTGCCATAGCGGTTGCGCGTTGTGCGGGCGGGTATAGGTCCGCAATCATAGAATGCGACGGTGGGTTCGAGCCCGCCTCACCCACCCCGACCCCAATTCTAAACAACAGGAGTTGCGTAAAGTTCGCGGCTGCGCCGCAAAGGGCCGTCATGAGACTCCACAGAAAGACGGAAAAAGAAATGAGGTTGCGGCGATTGTGGCGATCTGCCCACATCGCCATCGGCATGCCGAGGGTTGCATAAAAGACGGCGAACATGATGCCGGTTAACAGGCCCAGTTGGGTATCGCTGATGAGCAAGGACTCTTTGATGGGCTGCCCTAAAATCCCCATGATTTGGCGGTCGATGTGGCTAGAGGTGAAGACCAATACCAAGACAAACAAAGTATATCGTTTCTGGCGGTCTGGAATCGGTGGGTGCATAGTGTGGAACACCTTATTTTGGGCAGTGAAGGGCTTTAAAAATAAACGCATAATGACGGTACCGTTATTGCGCTTTAAAAGAAAGCCTTCGAGATGTCGGTCGAAAAAACCGGTTGATATTGGCGAATGACCCAATGGTTCCAGGTGGCTGGGCGCGTTTGTCATTGCGGCAAAAGTGCGCCATAAAACGAGTGAGTTCAGAAATCGAGGACTCGTGGGCTTAAAGCGCTCAAACTTCGGGATAGGACAATCGGCGAGGTAGCGGCCTTAAAAAAGATAGGAGACAGGGGATGACGAATAAACGATCAACCGAGCCGTCGCTGAACGGACACCGAGGCCAACATTTGATCTCGGCGCAGCAACTCAGTGCGCGTCTGGGTGAATCAAGCCTGAGAGTGATCGACGTCACGACGCACTTAAAAGTACTGCCTTCAGGAGATTTTAGCGGTGTCTCGGGACGAGCCGACTATGAAGCAGGTCATATTCCTTCCGCCGTGTATCTTGATCTACAAAATGACTTGTCGGATAACACGTCACCTTTTCGGTTTACGGTGCCGAGTGTTGCGCAGTTTGAATCGGCAATGCAGCTTGCTGGGGTTTCTGACACGGATACGGTTGTGGTGTATGCGGCGAATCATCCCATGTGGGCTTGCCGAGTTTGGTGGTTGTTCAAGGTTTTTGGCCATCATCAGGTGTTGGTGTTAGATGGCGGTTTGCCTGCTTGGCAGGCCTTGGGACTGGCGCTGTCAACGGCCATAGAGCCCGTTCCAACAACCGCCTATGCTGCGCGTTATCAGACAGAGCAAGTGATCGATGGCGATACATTAGCGGGGCAGTTACCCAATTCGCAACTGTGCTTGCTGAATGCCTTGTCTAAGCAACAGTTCGACGGTGTTGGCCCGCACTACGGCCGGCCAGGTCACATTCAGGGCTCGGTCAGTACGCCCTACAGTGATTTTTTGAATGATCGATTTTGCTTTGAAGAAGCCAGCGCCCTGCAGCGGATTTTTGAAGCAGCAGGGGTCACCCCGGACAAAACGGTTGCCACCTATTGCGGCGGCGGGATCGCGGCCGCAATCCCCATCTTTGCGCTCGCTCTGCTGGGACGAACCGAAAACATCATGCTGTATGATCATTCCTTGTCGGAGTGGGCCGCGCGGGATGAATGGCCAATGACCACAACGACTGCGCCGAAGGCCGGGGCATAACCTTCGCGCCCGACAATCGTTTTGATACCTCGGTAATGCCGCGCTTTGATCAAGTGGGCCTGGGTGCCAGTTCGGCACGGTTGGGCCTGTGTTTGTCCAGGATGGTTACGTGGATTGCCATGCCGCAGGTTTGGCGCGATCCGCGCTCAGGTGCATTGAGTCAAAGGCTCGGGTCTGAATCCAAGGTTATGCCAAATACCGGCTGGACGTTGTTGATTAGGCTCAGATAATCAACAACGATGCCGCGGGCATGCTTTCGATCCTCTGGTAATAAGTAGGGGCTATCAATTCCAATCACGGGCATACCGGCCGCTTTTGCGGCGAGAAATCCCGTCACGGCATCTTCAAATACGAGGCAATCTGCACGCTCAACGCCGATTTTTTCGGCTGTTTTTAAGAAAATTTCGGGCGCCGGTTTGCTTTCTTTGACCTCATCACCGCAGACCGTGATGGCGACCGCTTGCAGCCACGGTTTGGTTGAGCGCTTGAGCTCAAAAAGCGCTCGACTCGAACTCGTTGCGATGCCAAAGGGAATGCCCTGCTCGGTTAACAGGGTCAGGAACGCTTCCGCGCCAGCGATGGCCGCAGCGTTTGGGAACAGGTCATTTAAATAGTGCGCCCGCTGATCGAGAAACGCCTGGGGCGTCAGCGCAAGGCCGTAGTGCTCAACCGTCATCAAAGCGGACTGTAAGGCTTGTCGACCCACGATCGTGCGTTTGAATTCAAGCGTAAAGGTGATGCCAAAAGGATCCAGTACCTTCTGGGTTGCAAGGGTGTAAAGTGGCTCGGTGTCGAGTAGGGTCCCATCCAGGTCAAATAAAATGGCTCTGGGCTCAAAATAAACAGACATACTGCGACTCCTAGCGCGAACAACCTTGCACAGAGTGTTGGTGTGCTTTTGGGCGCAGGGACGCCCTGGTCGTTGGGTATTGCCGGGCATTGTACCTAGGAGGATCTGTGCGGGAAACAGGTTTAGCCCAAAAGAGTATTGCACGCGCAATCAATGCGAACTGTTTCCAAGTCCGGTTGATGCGGTCGGTAAACGCGATGCTGTTTGAGGCGCGTGAATGTTAAAAAAATCCCAAAGCGCTGGATCATTTTTTGATTTGTGTTGTCTGTAAGGTCGGGCGAATCATTACGGTTCAGGACCGGTGGGGATTGATAACACAACCGATCGTCGCAATAGTGATTGGGTAATAAGGGTTGAGCATGAGGCGCCGCGCAATAAAGTTTAAGGAAGCAGGGAGTGTGTTTTGATTGAGGTTCAAAATCTGACAAAACAGTTTGGGTCGATGACGGTGGTCAAGGATTTAAGCTTTGAATTAGGCGCTGGTTCGGTTCTGGGCTTTCTAGGGCCGAATGGCGCGGGTAAATCAACAACCATGAAAATGATTACGGGGTTTCTAACGCCTTCTTCAGGCTCGGTCCGCATTCAAGGTTATGACATTGCAAATCACCGTCAAGCGGCCCAGGCGGAGATGGGTTACCTGCCAGAGGGCGCGCCCAGTTACGAGGAGATGACGGTGGCTGCCTTTTTAAAGTTCATTGCAGAAATCAGAGGTGCTCGGGGCGCTCTGATTCGGCAATGGGTGGACCGAGTGACCGATACCGTCTCGCTCAGAGCGGTTCTGCATCAGCGAATCGAAACCTTATCGAAGGGTTATAAACGTCGAGTGGGGCTCGCCCAGGCTTTGATCCATGATCCCAGTATCTTGATTTTAGATGAGCCAACCGACGGGCTTGATCCAAACCAAAAACATCAGGTTCGGCAAATGATCTTGGATCTCTCGGATCAAAAAATTGTCATCATCTCAACCCATATTTTAGAAGAAGTTTCAGCAGTCTGTTCAAGGGCGATGATTATTAACGCAGGAGAGATTGTCCTGGATGATACGCCCGAAGGACTTTGCCAACGTGCCGAAGGGCATCTCTCGGTCAGCTTGCGGATCAACGGGGTGAGTGATGAGGCCCTGAGTCAGGCCTGTTCTGAGTTGCCACAATGCGGTCGAGTGGCATTGATTAATGGCGGTGGCGTTCGGGTTTACCCGGCTGAGGCATTGAAAGGCCCATTGGCGGCGCTGCAGGCATTGATGAAAGCCAATCACTGGCAGCCTGAATGGATTCAACAGCATGAGGGACAACTCGATGAGGTTTTCCGCAGCGCAACAGGAGGACGCTTGCAATGAAAAACATCACCATTATTTTAAACCGTGAATTCGCCAGTTACTTTACGACGCCGGTCGCCTATGTCTTTATCTTGGTGTTTTTGGTTTTATCGAGCGCCTTTACGTTTTACCTCGGCCAGTTTTATGAACGCGGCCAAGCTGACTTGCTACCTTTTTTCAACTTCCATCCTTGGCTGTACCTGTTTTTGGTCCCGGCGGTCTCCATGCGGCTGTGGTCGGAGGAGCGGGCATCCGGTTCGATTGAACTCTTACTGACCCTACCGATCACGTTGTGGGATGCAATCCTTGGCAAGTTTTTGGCCGCTTGGCTGTTTACAGGGCTTGCGCTGCTGGGCACCTTCCCGCTATGGCTGTCGGTTAACTACTTAGGAGAACCTGATAATGGCGCGATCGCTGCAAGCTATGTCGGTAGTTGGTTTATGGCGGGCGCTTTTTTGGCAGTGGGGTGCTGCCTTTCCGCGCTAACAAAAAGCCAGATCGTTGCCTTTATTCTGACCGGTACGGTCTGTTTACTGTTGGTGCTTGCGGGTTTCCCGTTGGTGCTCAACTTTTTCCAAGATTGGGTGCCGGCTTTGATCTTGGATCTGATTGCCGGTCTCAGCGTCATTGCACACTTTATGGCGATCTCAAAAGGCGTCTTAGCGTTGACGGACGTGATTTATTTTATTGCGATGATCGGGCTTTGGTTGACCTTGACGCGGCTGGTTCTGCAAGCCAAAGCAGCAGATTAAGGAGGGCTTATGAACTCAAATTTAAAACAGTTATCCACCGCGGTCGTCGCAGTTTTGGTGTTTGCACTACTGCTCTTATTTAGCAGCGCCTTCTTCAAAGGGCTTCGCTTGGATATGACCGAACACAAATTGTTTACCTTATCCAGCGGTAGCCAGCGCATCATTGAATCAATTGAAGAACCCATTCATTTGTACTACTTCTTTTCTGAAGAGAGCAGTCGCGAATTAACGCAACTGAGAACCTATGCCGACCGAGTTGAGGCGCTGCTAGATGAGTATGTGTCATTAAGCAATGGTCAATTGATCTTGACCCAGATCGACCCAATGCCCTTTTCTGAAGCGGAGGACCAAGCGGATGGGTTTGGTCTGCAAAAGGTCCCAGTGGGTAGCGCTGGAGAGGTTTTGTATTTCGGATTGGTTGGCAGCAATGCGCTGGACAACACGGAAGTGATTGGCTTTTTTCAGCCGGACCGGGAAACCTTTTTAGAATATGAAATAAGCCAACTGCTGTTCAGGTTGATTCAGATAGAGAAGCCGAAAATTGGTTTGATATCATCCCTACCCGTTCGGGATCGAGTCAACCCAGAAACCTTTAGATCAGAGCCAGGCTGGCAAGCCCTCGGTGAGCTAGAAAGGAACTTTGAGATTGTCGATATTGCCGAGGATGCCGAGACCATTGATTCAGGTGTGAGCCTCTTGTTAATGATCCATCCTAAAACCGTGCCCGATGCGCTTCAGGCATCCATTCGAGCGTTCTTGATGCGACAGGGCGCGATCATTGCCTTTGTTGATCCCTTGGCGGAGATGGATCAGGCCGCACCGTCGCCGATGATGCCGACCTTACCCCAAGGCCAAGCCTCCGATTTGAATTGGTTAACCGAGGATTGGGGCGTTGCGCTCCGGGCTCAGCAGATTGTTGGTGACGCGCAATTGGCGCTCAGTGTTACAGGACAGAACGGAACGCCTACCCGCCACCTGGGTATATTGGGCTTAGGCCCGACAGAGTTAAATCCTTTGGAGGTCCCAACGGCCAGTTTGGAAAGCATCAATGTGGCGAGTGCAGGTCTGATTGATGTGTTTGAACCAAAGCTTACGGTGACGCCGCTGTTGTCCTCGTCAATTTATGCTGGCGGCATGGATGCGGCGCAGTTCCAGGTTATGCGGGATCCAAGTGACCTTCAGAAAACGTTTGTGCCCGGAAGTGAGGCGGTGTCGATCGCGGTCGCGCTCAGTGGTGTCTTACCGGCCTCAGCGGTCCTCGCGGACCCCACTGCAGGCGCGGCGCCGGTCGGTATTAACCTTATTTTGGTGACAGATACGGATGTCTTGTCCGACCGACTCTGGGTGCAGGTTCAGAACTTTTTTGGTGAGCCGATCGCGACCGCGTGGGCGGACAATGGGAGTTTTTTGGTGAACTCGGTAGAACATCTTGCGGGCAGTGCTGATTTAATCAGCATTCGAAGTCGAGGCCGTTATAGCCGTCCATTTGATGTGGTTCAGGATTTAAAACGCGGCGCTGAGGCGCGTTATTCACAGAGCGCAGCGTTATTGCAGGTTGAGCTGGCAGAAACAGAACAACGGTTACTTGAGCTTGAAGCGCAGAAGACGACAGATGGCTTGCTGACCTTGAGTCCGGAGCAGACCCTGGCGCTCGAGGATTTCCAAGATCAAAAATTAAGCATTCGAAAACAGTTAAGAGAAGTTCGTCATGGCTTGGATCGAGATATCCAGGGTTTGGGTGCTAACCTAAAATTGATCAATATCGCCGTCATGCCGGTTTTGTTAACGGTGTTGCTCGGGCTCTTTGTGGGACTTCGCAGGATCCGGAGTAGGGAGCTCGCCGATGCGGAATAAGATCTTAATAGTGGGCTTGTTATTCGGAATGGGGGTTGCGATTGCCTTGGATCAACGACAACGATTTGAGGCGCCTGCCATGCGTTGGTTGTACCCGGGCTTTTTGGAACGTCTGCCATCGGTGACCGGGCTTCGCCTATCAAAGGCGGGCGATGGCGTTGACCTTGTTTTTGACAATGGGACTTGGGTTGTTGCCCAACGATTTAATTATCCGGTCAATGACAAGCCATTATTTCAGTTGCTTGATCAGCTGGACCGGGCGCGCCTCATCGAGAAAAAGACCGCGCTGTCGAAACATCATGAGGCGTTGGGCTTACTTGAAGACGCCAGTGATTCAGCTTCGGTTTTAATGTTTCAAGGCGATACCCTTTTGAAGCCGGTTGTGATCGGCCAACAAGCCAGTACTCGGCCAGGGACCTTTGTCCGGTTTCAATCCGATGATCAAGTCTGGCTTATTGACCAGGCGCTTGAGGTGAGCGCGGCAGCGGCCGATTGGCTCGCGCCCAGTCTACTGACGATTAACGATCAGATGATCGAATCCATTGAATTGAGCAATCCTGGTGAAGTGAAGTACCGGGTCGTTCGGGATGAGCGCGATAACTGGGTTTTAGCCGCGACCCCGGAAGGACGGGCGCTGCGTTATGACACCGCCCTCACGCCACTTGCGACAACGGTTGGACAGCTGCGCCTTCTGGATATTGCACTGCATGATCCGGCGCGCTGGGTGGGGGCGGGCTCTGCGGTGTATCAGTTGACTTCGAGCCACAGATTGACCTTAAGAACAGCCGCGGCACAAGAAGGCCATTGGTTGCGCATCGTGGTTGAGGCGGATGAGGTTGACCCTTCAGATGCGAGCGATGCGACGCTTCAGGTTAAGGCGGTTGAGCCAAAGCGATCACCGGCTCTGGATCAAGTGTTAGGCCCAAGTCGTGAGGCGCTCACACGATTCGACTTTAGGATCGCAAAACGCAATTTTGATGATTTGAATCGCTCGCTCGAGCATTTCTTAAAACCTCAGGATGGGGAGGAAATTGATGGCTGAAGAGGTGTTAACAACCCAGCGTTTGAATGACGTTTTAATCTTAACCTTGAACCGCCCGGAGGCGCTGAATGCGCTTAATCCAGCGCTAATGTTGGCCATTGAAGCCTTTGGTCGATCGATGCTGAGCGACCCGGCCAGGGTGCTCGTGATACGCGGCGCTGGACGTCATTTCTGTGCCGGTGCTGATTTGAAAGCACCAGCCTCAGACGCGTCTTTGGTTCAGCGACGGCGGGACGCGCAACTCGGCGGCCGCATGCTGCGCGCCATTATTGATATCCCCCAAGTGACCATTGCGGCGGTGCACGGCGCGGCTCTGGGGGGCGGGCTTTGTATTCCAACCGCCTGCGATTTCAGGATTGCTGCCGACACGGCGATAGGTGGCTACCCAGAAGTGAACCTGGGCATGAATTTAATGTGGCAATCTGTTGGACTTTGCACGCGATTGGTCGGGCCTGCACGGGCGAAGCGAATGATTATGTTAGGCGAGCGATTGGATGCGCAAACGCTTTTAAGCTGGGGGCTTTGGGATGAAGCGGTGCCGGAAGAACAACTGATGCCTCGAGCACAGGCGTTGGCGGACCGTTACGCGGCGCAACCGCCGATTGCGGTTCAAATGATAAAGCAGACCATTAACCAGATTTCAGGCGCCTTAGATCAGGCCATTTTGCACATGGATGCCGATCAGAATTTATTGACCGGCAGCAGTCAGGATCGTGCGCTGGGCATCCAGGGCTTTTTAGCGGGCACCGCCCCGACGTTCACCGGCGACTAATCGAGCTCGATGATCGCAAGATCCTGATCTTCATCGACGGCATCACCTGGGGCGACCAAAATCGTTTGAATGCGCCCGGAAACAGTGCTCTCGACCGGAATTTCCATTTTCATAGACTCCAAAATCATGAGCTCTGATTCAACTTGGATGGCGTCGCCCTCAGCAAGCAGGACCTTCCAAACGGTACCAGTGATTTCTGATTTGATTCGCGCTGTGGCCATCAAGGGATCCTTTTATTGATCAAACATGATGACATGACGCGCTTCTTCGCCACTCTTGAGTGCATGGAGCGCCGTATTAACGTCTGCTAATTTGATGTGTTTTGAGATCATTTGATCGAGATGAAGCTTGCCATTCAGGTAGAAATCAACGAAGCGCGGCATATCAATTCTAAACCGGTTGGAGCCCATATTAGAGCCCTGTATTTTTTTCTCCATTAAAAAGTCAACGCCATGCAGCTCGACCATCGTGCCGACCGGAATCATGCCGATAATGGTTGCGGTGCCGCCGCTACAAAGCATCTGGAAGGCCTGCTCGGCAGTGGCCTTTAAGCCGATCGCCTCGAAAGTGTAATCGCATCCGCCTTTGGTGAGTTCAAGGACCTCACCCACGGCATTGCCTGAGCGCGCATTGATCGTATGGGTTGCGCCGACGGCTTTAGCCAATTCGAGTTTGCTGTCGACCATATCAACCGCAATCACCATAGATGCGCCCGCAATTGCAGCGCCATTAATCGCCGCGAGTCCAACACCGCCGCAGCCGATCACGGCGACAATAGAGCCCGGTTCGACGCCCGCTGTATGAAAAACGGCGCCAACGCCGGTGGTCGTGGAGCAGCCAATCAAGGCGGCTCTATCCATCGGCATATCCTCTCGAACTTTAACCAGTGCATGCTCGTGGATCAGCATCAGCTCGGCGAAGGATGACAGGTTCAGAAATTGATGAACGGTTTCTCCGCCAATGCTCAACCGAGATTCGACCTCGGGTGGCCGAGACACTTCGGGACTTTGGCATAGCGATAAATGGCCCGTCAGGCACTTATTGCAGTGCCCGCAAAAGGCCGAGAGACAGGTAATGACATGATCGCCCTTTTTAACATAGGTCACATCTTTGCCGACTTCTTCAACGACACCGGCGCTCTCATGACCTAAAATGGTCGGCAGCATGTAAGGGTATGAGCCGTCTAAAAAATGCAAATCGCTATGGCAGACACCCGCCGCAATGGGCCGAACGAGGACCTCTCGTGGGCCAGGCTTTGAGATTTGAACTTCTTCGATCTCCATGGGCTGGTTTTGTTCTCTCAATACAGCTGCTTTCATGATGAGTCCCTAGCGTGAATAACAAACGAGGCTTAAAATTAACACAAAATGAAGGCCGTGCGGGCTGAAACTTGAGAAGTTTTGAGCCGTGGTCAGGAGGATCGATGCGGGAGGTTTTTGTAGCACTTGGGAGTAATCTTGGTGCGCCAGATCAGAATGTCTTAAGGGCCATGGCGCGTTTGGCGCAACAATTTCCGGAAGGGTTTCGGTCCTCCGAGATCTATCGCACGGAACCGGTTGATATGGCAGCTGATGCGACGGACTTTGCGAATGCGGTGGTGGCGTTTCAAAGCGGTCTGCCTCTTGAAACCTTGCTGTCAAACTTACAAGCGCTTGAAGCAGCGTTTGGTCGCCCAAAAGACCATGGTAAGAACACGCCGCGGACCTTGGATCTTGATTTAATTGCCGCCGGAGATGAGACCCTTTCGACGCCTGCGCTCACCTTGCCGCATCCAAAGGTTTTGGATCGGCGCTTCGTACTCCAGCCGCTACAGGATATCGCCCCAGCATTTCGATTTCCGGGGGTCAATGAGGGTTTGAGTGTTTTGATCCAGCGTGCGCCCAGTTTGGTCATCGCCCTTTGGGATTAAATGATCAATGACGATCGGTTTTCCCAATACGGCGCACGAAGTTTTGCTTTGTAGAGTTTGCCCGTGGGGTGCCTGGGTAAGACCTCGATGAATTCGATGCTTTTAGGGCACTTAATATGGGATAGGTTGGCGCGACAAAACGCGATCAGCTTTTCGGCGAGCGCGTCCGGTTCTTGGGTTTTGTAACGCGGGTTAAGCTCAACCACAGCTTTTACCGCTTCGCCGAAATCCGCATCCGGGACGCCAAACACAGCGGCATCGAGGACAACGTCATGGCTCACGAGCAGATCTTCGATCTCTTGTGGGTAGATGTTGACGCCGCCAGAGATGATCATGAAGGACTTGCGATCTTTCAAATACAAGTAGCCGGCATCATCGAGGTATCCCATATCGCCTAATGTTGTGAAGCCTTGAGGTGATTTGGCGGCGGCGGTTTTGGCCTCGTCTTTGAAATAGCTGAAATCTGTGCCGTTTTCAAAGTAGACGCTCCCGATGGCACCAGCGGGCAAAATATTATAATCATCATCTAAAATTCGGAGGGTGCCGTGAAAGGCGCGACCGACACTGCCCGGATGGGTGAGGGACTCGGCGCTGGTGATGGCGGTTGAGCCGTTCGACTCGGTGCCCGAGTAATACTCGTACAGAATATTCCCCCACCAAGCGATCATGGCTTGCTTGACCTCAATGGGGCACGGGGCTGCTGCGTGGATGGCATATTGAAGGCTACTGAGATCCGCGCTGTCGCGAGCTGATTGGGGCAGCGCCAGCAATCGGTTGAACATGGTTGGGACCCATTGACTGTGGGTGATGCGATGCTGCTCGATCAGTCTAAGGGCCTGCTGGGCATCAAATTTCCGCATGATGACCGACGTGCCGCCTAGGCGAGAAACCATTAGGTTGTACCGTAAAGGCGCTGAGTGATAGAGCGGCGCGGTAGAGAGGTATTTTGTATTGTCATCAACGCCATGCATCTCGATGCGTTTCGCAATCAGATCGGACACTGTACCGACTGGGGATAAGGGTAGATCAAACCGCACGCCTTTCGGAAGGCCGGTCGTGCCGGAGGAATAAATCATTTCGGCGCCCTCACGCGCATCGGTCTGAGGGGTGATGGGAAAGTCTGAAATGGCCGTGCCCCAAGAAAGACTTGGGCCCCGGTCAAGCGTCACCACGGTCAACTGTGGGGGTAAGGTTAAGTTTGTTTGGTCCAAAATGGATTGCTTGGTGAACAGGACGCGAGCTTCACAGTTTTCAAGGATGTAATTGACTTCCGCCGCCTGAAAGAAAGTGCTGATCGGCGTGAAGTACAGTCCCGAGCGTTGAGCGGCCCAGGCGATGGTTAAAAATCGGAGGTCATTGTCTAACAGGATGGCAATGCCATCGCGGTGCTTTAGACCCAGGCTGGATAGGAAATGCGCGGTTTGATTGGATTGCTCGTCCAATTGGCGATAGGTCGTTTGTTGGGTACCGTCGTCAGAAACAAAAGCGAGCTTGTTCGGACGCAGTTGATTGTGCAGGCCTGGATGCATCGGTCGAAATTAGTCTTTGCCACTGCCCTTGGGATTGAAGGCGGGCATCGGGAAGGGCGCAATATTGCCCTTGGCCTCGGAGATCTTTCCGACCCCTTCTTTAGCAACCTCGTCGATTCGGACGATTGAATGCATGGGGAGATAGCTGCGTTTTACGCCATCAAATTCGGCCTTTAACTTTTCTTCGCTGGGATCCACCAACATACCGGAGCGTTCCCCAAAAACCAGTTCCTCAATTTCGATGAAGCCATAAAGGTCTGATTGGTAGATTTGGCGAGCAAAGATTTCGAAAATCTGCCCCTGATTATAGAAAATGACTTTATAGGTGGGAAAGCTAGGCATAGTTTGGACGCTCAATATTTCAATAGACCAATGGAGTAAAGCAAGGCCTTCGCGCTTGGAGTATAGCGCGAACCTTGTGGAAATATCAGGCCTGACAAGGGATTTTTCAAGACGCTAGTGGTTCGAGACGGTCCGGAATATAATGCGGGTCCTAACCAAACGTGGTGTGAGACTTTGAGCCTTCAACCCAAATTATTTATCAAGACCCATGGCTGTCAGATGAACGAGTACGATTCTTCTAAAATGGCAGATTTGCTGGGTGCAACCGATGGGTATGTGCTGACTGATGTTGAGGCTGAAGCAGACTTATTATTGCTCAATACCTGCTCTATTCGGGAGAAGGCTCAGGAAAAAGTCTTCCATCAATTGGGTCGATGGAGAAAACTCAAAGAAGCTAAGCCATCTTTAAAAATTGGCGTCGGCGGTTGTGTTGCCAGCCAAGAAGGCAAAGCGATCCAAGTCAGAGCGCCCTATGTCGATTTAATCTTCGGACCACAAACACTCCACCGCTTGCCGGCAATGCTGAAGACCCAGCGAGACAGCGCGCAAGCTGTGATCGATGTGAGCTTTCCGGAGATCGAGAAATTTGATCGACTGCCTGAACCCTCTGTCGACGGACCATCCGCGTTTGTTTCGATCATGGAAGGCTGTAGTAAATACTGCACATTTTGCGTGGTGCCCTACACTCGGGGTGAAGAGGTCAGTCGCCCTTTGATTGATGTCGTTCGGGAAGTCATTCAGCTCGCAGAGAAAGGAGTGCGTGAGGTCAATTTACTTGGTCAAAATGTCAACGCCTATCGCGGCAAGCTGGAAGACGATCAATTCGCGGATTTGGCGTATTTGATTGCAACCGTTGCACAGATTCCGGGGATCGATCGGATTCGCTATACAACCTCACACCCGATGGAATTTACCGACAGTTTGATTGACCTCTATGCAGAAGTGCCAGAATTGGTCAGCCACCTGCATTTGCCAGTCCAAAGTGGCTCAGATCGTATTTTGGCTCGGATGAAGCGGGGTCACACCGTCTTGGAGTACAAGTCCAAAATACGACGGCTGAGAGCAATACGGCCTGACATCAGCTTGTCTTCAGACTTTATCATTGGCTTTCCAGGAGAAACCGATGAGGATTTCGCCGCCACGATGAGCCTCATAGAAGCGCTGGGTTTTGATCACTCCTTTAGTTTTATCTTTAGCGCCCGACCGGGAACCCCGGCGGCGGAGTTGCCCGATGAGACGCCGATGGACGTAAAAAAAGAACGATTAAATATCCTGCAAGCTCGGATTCTGCAGCATGCCATGCTGATTAGTCGGCGAATGGTGGGCACCGAGCAAGTCGTTCTGGTCACGGGCGTGTCTAAAAAGGATCCTGGGCAGCTGCAAGGTCGAACCGAAAATAATCGGGTCGTGAATTTTAGATCGGATGATGCCGCACTCATTGGCGGGTTTAGTCGGATCAATGTGACCGAGGCCTTACCCAACTCCCTGCGCGGAGACTGGGTCAGTGCACTCGATACAGGCATGATCCTTTGAGTCGTCAGTCGGTTGCAGAGGTCAATGTTGATGCCAGCGTGGCGAAAGTCATAAAGCTTGAACCCAATAATTCCGATCATTTGTCCGCGCTGTGTGGGCCTTTTGATAAAAACCTTCGGCAGATTGAGTCCCGCTTAGACGTCAAAATTAAGAACCGTGGACACGAATTCGAGATTCTTGGGGACAATAAGACGGTTGTTGCGACCCTCGAGTTGCTCAAGCAATTGTATCGAGAAGTGATCAACGGCGGCGAGTTGAGCCCTGAGACGCTTCATTTATTTCTGCAGGAGTCGGGTATCGAGGCGATTACGGAGGGCCAAGACCCGTCCGTTCAACTGATCAAGACCCGAAAGAAATCGATTAAACCCCGAGGGGATAATCAGAATGTCTATGTCAGTGCCATCCGAACCCATGACATCAATTTTGGTATTGGGCCGGCCGGTACGGGGAAAACTTTTTTGGCGGTGGCCTGTGCTGTCGAGGCTTTCGAGCAGGAACGAGTGGGGCGGATACTGCTGGTTCGTCCGGCGGTTGAGGCGGGCGAGAAGTTGGGCTTTCTGCCGGGCGATTTAAGCCAGAAGATCGATCCTTACCTCAGGCCCTTGTATGACGCGCTGTACGAGTTATTCGGGTTTGAGCGGGTTGAGAAGTTAATTGAGAAGGGTTTTATTGAGGTTGCGCCGCTGGCGTATATGCGCGGCAGAACGCTGAATGATTCTTTTATTATTCTAGACGAGAGCCAGAATACAACGGTTGAGCAAATGAAAATGTTCCTGACGCGGATTGGATTTGGCTCGACCGTAGTGGTCACCGGTGATGTGACACAGGTGGATCTACCGCCTCGAACCCAATCCGGACTCAAACACGTAATGCGGGTGTTAGATGGTGTTAAAGGCTTATCTTTTACGCACTTTTCCTCTCGAGACGTTGTGCGACATCCATTGGTTCAAAGGATTGTCGAAGCCTATCAAGCCTTTGAAGATCGCGATTAAACCGTAGCCAGGCTCAAAGCATGATGCCCCTTCAAATCGATTTTCAGCAAAATGCGCTTTGTCCGGCGGATATTGCCTGTGATGCGGCATTGCCCTTGATTCAAACGATGATGGCATCGACTTGGCAACAAGCTGTGGCCCAAGGCAGGGCTTTGAGTCTTCCCCAGGCCCAGCAGTTCAGAGTCTGTATCCGATTTGTTGATCTGGCCGAATCACGCGCTTTAAATCAAAGCTACCGAGGACGCGATTACCCGACCAATGTGTTGTCGTTTACAACCAATATGCTGGATGAAGCCCATTGTCTAGATCTCGGCGACTTGGTGATTTGCGGGGCCTGTTTAGTTCAGGAGGCGGCAGACCAAGGTAAAGCGGCATCCGATCATTTTTTACACTTAGTCTTGCATGGTATGCTGCACTTGATTGGGTATGATCACGAATTCGAAGCTGATGCAGAGACAATGGAATCGCTAGAAGTGGCCGTTTTAAAAGAAGTTGGCGTTCAAGATCCGTATGAGGTGATTGTCGATGAGTGAAAGCGACTCGAAAACTGAAAAAAGCCGCTCTTGGTTAGAACGCCTATCGATGGCGTTGACCGGTGAGCCCAGCAGTCGAGCCGAGTTGCTTGAAGTGTTGCGTGCCTCTGAGCAACGGGAATTGCTCGATGCCGAAGCCCTATCTATTATTGAAGGCGCATTGACGGTCTCTGATTTAAAGGCCCGCGAGATTATGGTGCCAAGGTCTCAGGTGGTTTTTTTTAGGATAGACCAAACCGCTGGCGAGATCCTAACCGGGGTCATTGAAAGTGGGCACTCTAGATTCCCCGTCCTTGGGGATGGCAATGACGATGTGCTGGGCGTTTTGCTGGCAAAAGACATGTTGTTTTTAGCGCATCCTGACCGCTCGGAACGATTTAACCTTCGGGAGCTTTTGAGACCTTCCCCGGGTATCCCGGAGAGTAAACGTCTGAATGTGTTGCTCCAAGAATTTAAAGCCAATCGAAACCACCTTGCGGTTGTCTATGATGAATATGGCAGCATGAGTGGGATTATCACCATTGAGGATGTGCTCGAACAAATCGTCGGCGATATCGAAGATGAGTTTGATTATGATGAAGACGACTTCATCAAGCAGCATGTGGATGGCACCTATACCGTCAAAGCGTTGACCACCATCGATGATTTTAATCGCGCGTTCGGCAGCGAATTTGATGACGATGAGTTTGATACCATTGGTGGTCTGATGATGAATCGAATTGGCCGGCTGCCGAACCGTGATGATCAGGTGGTCATCGAAGGCTTTGAGTTCAGAGTGCTCAATGCGGACAATCGGAGAATCCATTTGCTCCAGGTTGCTCGCCGCAGCACAGATTAAGTTGACCGGACTCGGATTTAAGGCCGCTTGGCTCATTTGCGTGCTCGCCGGTAGTGTGCTGGTTGGCAGTTTTGCGCCCTTCGGATACTGGCCGCTGTCTTTGATCAGTTTGGTGGCGTTTTGCGCGGTCAGCACAGGCTTTAAAGGACACCGACTCGCAGCCCTTCACTACGGCTTTGCCCTGGGGCTCTTTGGTGCTGGGGTTGCTTGGATCTACGTCAGTATCCACACCTATGGCGGCGCCTCGAGCTTACTGGCGGGCGGTCTAACCGGGTTGTTTATCTTATTGTGGTCTTTAACCTTCATACCGCAAGGCTATGTCTTGTCCTACTTGCGCGATCGGGGTGGCTGGCCGAATGCGCCTTGGATGGCGATGACCTGGGTTCTGGGTGAGTGGTTTCGAGGTTGGTTCCTGACGGGCTTTCCCTGGCTCTATGTCGGTTACGCCCACACGGGAACCTGGGCGGGGCATTGGGCGCCTATTGGTGGCGTGCTGCTCGTGGGCTTTGTCGTGGTGCTCCTCGCGGAGCTTTTGGTTCGACAGTGGCGAGCGCCGAATCATTGGAAACCGGTGGTTGTGACGGGATTATTCGCGCTGTCATTCAGCGTTGGCAGTCTTGAATTCGTCGATCGAGCCGGGAGCCTCAAGGTTGCTGGGATCCAAGCGAACCTTGATCAGCACACAAAGTGGCAACCGGAACAGTTCTTGAGCAACCTGAATGCCCACACTCGGCTCATGGTCGATTTGCCAGAAGTTGATTTGGTGGTTTGGTCGGAAGCCTCTTTCACTCGTTTTGCGCACCAGGGACAAGCGTCGTTGCAGCAGCTGAAAGATTGGGCCGATGCCGCGGGGGTGGGCCTGATTGTTGGCCTGCCGAGGGCGGATGAGACCGGTTTTTACAATACGGTGCAGGGCCTGGGCCTTGCTGAGGGCCGCTACTTGAAACGACATCTTGTGCCGTTTGGTGAATTTGTCCCGATGGCGTCTGTTTTGCGTGGGTTGATTCAGTTTTTTGATCTGCCCATGTCTCGGAATCAGCCGGGTCCAGCCGTGCAGGCGCCCATTCGGCTTGGCGCGCACGAGTTGTCCTTGTCGATTTGCTATGAGATCACGGATGCAGAGCTCGTACGCGGTACGGCGCAGGATCCAGCGCTTTTGATCACCGTCAGCAATGACACCTGGTTTGGTGCCTCAATTGGGCCAGAGCAACATTTGCAGATTGCGGCAATGCGCGCAGCGGAGCTCGCGCGTTCTGTCGTTCGGGTGACGAATAATGGGGTAACCGCTCTGATCTCAAACAAGGGTGACGTGCTGGCGCGGTTACCGAAAGATGAACCTGGCGTGATGGTGCAATCCGTCCCGCTCTTTACGGGCCAGACGCCCTATAGTCGATTTGGACAATCTCCGATCATTGCGTTGTTATTGGGGTTTATGGCGGCTTCGCTGATTTGGAATCGGCTTTAAGCGGCAAAGTTCGCCGAGACTCTGGCGCGTAAGGTAGAATATTAATTCGTTGAATAGGTGAGTGACTATGGCTTGGCAAGAGGTACCGGACGCGTATGATCCGCAGGTTTTGGAGGCCGCTGAACAGGCAAATTGGCAGTCACAAGAAACCTATAAAGTCGTCGAGCAAGCCGGTCAGGAAAAGTTTTACTGCTTGGCGATGTTCCCTTATCCCAGCGGACAGCTCCATATGGGGCATGTTCGAACCTACACACTGGGTGATGTTATTGCTCGTTTTCAACGGCTCAATGGCAAACAGGTACTGCAGCCCATGGGTTGGGATGCGTTTGGCTTGCCCGCTGAGAATGCGGCGATTAAGCATCAGGTCCCACCGTCCGATTGGACGCTAAAAAACATTGCGCACATGAAGACCCAAATGCAGCGTCTGGGCCTGGCTTATGATTGGTCTCGGGAGTTCGCAACCTGTGATCCGGAATACTACCGCTGGGAGCAGTGGTTTTTTACCAAAATGTTTGAACAGGGCCTGGTTTATAAAAAAGCAGCTTGGGTGAATTGGGATCCGGTGGATCAAACCGTCCTTGCAAACGAACAGGTGGTGGATGGTAAAGGTTGGCGCTCAGGCGCCCCGGTTGAGCGGCGGCAGCTGTCTCAGTGGTTTGTCAAAATCACAGACTATGCCGAAGAGTTGTTGGGTGAGCTCGATCACCTGCCAGGCTGGCCAGACAAGATTAAGACGATGCAGCGAAACTGGATCGGTCGCTCAGAAGGCGTTGAGCTCACCTTCCCAATGCCCGAATTTGGCGGGGTCGCTGTGTACACGACGCGACCGGATACCTTACTGGGGGTTACTTACTTGGCCGTCGCGCCGCAACATCCCATAGCGTTGGCCGCAGCAAGCGTAAGTCCTGCGATTGACGCCTTTATCCAAGATGCCCAACGGGTCAAAGTTGCCGAAGCCGAAATGGCGAAGATGGAAAAGCTGGGCATTGACTCTGGTTACGTTGCAACGCATCCGCTCACTGGCGAAAGCATCCCCATTTGGGTCGCAAATTTTGTGTTGATGGAATACGGCTCTGGGGCGGTGATGTCCGTGCCGGGACATGATCAGCGAGATTGGGAATTTGCTAAAAAGTATGACTTGCCGATCAAACAGGTCATAGCGAGTCGTCCGGATGGCGCCTCAATCCTCGATCAAGCCTTGACGGATAAAAACGAATTGATCAACTCTGGTGAATTCGATGGCTTAGGGTTTGATGAGGCCTTTTCAGCGATTACAGGCGCCCTAGAAGGCAAAGGCCTGGGTGCCCGTCGGGTCAATTATAGATTGCGAGACTGGGGGGTTTCACGACAGCGCTACTGGGGTTGTCCAATCCCATTCATCCACTGTGAGCAATGCGGTGCTGTGCCGGTCCCTGAGCAAGATCTGCCCGTCGTGTTACCCACCGATATTCAGTTTCAAGGCGTTGGATCTCCGCTCAAGACCCTGTCTGCTTGGTCTAGCGTGCCTTGCCCAAGCTGTGGCGGTCCGGGTGAGCGCGAAACCGATACATTTGATACGTTCATGGAGTCCTCTTGGTATTACGCGCGATTTATGTCGAACGATTCTGAGGCTGCAATGCTGGATGATCGGGCGAGATATTGGGGGCAAGTAGATCATTATGTGGGGGGCGAGGAGCATGCAATTCTGCATCTGCTCTACGCCCGTTTCTTTCATAAAGTCATGCGCGACCAGGGTCTCGTGCAAACCAATGAGCCGTTTACGAATCTTTTGGCGCTCGGAATGGTTTTAAAAGATGGCAGTAAGATGTCGAAGTCCGCGGGCGACGCCGGTGACCCGCAGCATCTTCTCGACGAGTTCGGTGCCGATGCGGTTCGAATGGCGATGATGTTTGCGGCGCCGCCAGAGCAAAGCTTTGAGTGGTCAGAAAATGGTGTAGAGTCGGCCTTCAAATGGCTCCGGACTCGGCTTTGGACAACGGTTGAAAACCATGTTGCCGAGGGCACAGCGGACGCTTTTGACCCGACGCGTTTGGATGAGACCGACAAAGGACTGCGACGAGTAACCCACGAAACACTGAGTAAGGCCTTCGACGATTATGGCCGGCGGCTGGCGTTCAATACGGTCGTTGCGGCTGCCATGACGCTAATGAATCATATTAATAAGTTTGACGGGCATTCCAGCGAATCTCGCGCGGTACTGCGAGAAGCGTTAAAAGCCGTTGTATTGGTTTTGTCGCCGATCACGCCCCACATCTCAAGTGCCTTGTGGCGCAGGTTAACGGGCGAAGATTTGAGCCAGGCTCAATGGATGGCAACCGATGAGCGTGCGTTGGTTAAAACCTCGATAGAACTCGTCGTTCAGATCAACGGTAAGTTACGGGCGAAGCTCGATGTGGCGGCGGATATTGATGAATCAAGTATTCGTCAAAAAGTGGCAGAGCTGCCCAATTTGACGCAATATTTTGACGGTAAACAAATCCGGAAGGTTATTTATGTGCCTGAAAAACTGATCAACTTTGTGGTGAATTGATGCGGATATTCTGGGCTGGCTGCCAAGGACTTGTACTGCTCATGCTCGCGGGCTGCGGTTATCAGCTGAGTCCGCCGGTGTCATTGCAGGGCGTTGAGGTGTCGGTTTCGGCAGGCATCGACTCTGCCGTCGGGCGTTTGCTGGATCAAGGGCCGCGTAGGAAAGGCGAGGCATCGAGTCCGTCGCCGCTATCTTTAATTATTCATGAAGAAATATACTCAAAGTTTCCCATAGCGGCTGCAGCCTTTGATGAGGCAACGGAGTTTGACGTCACGCTGCAGTGGATATTTTCGCTGAAAAATAATCGGGGTGAACGGCTGGTTGATGCCGAGCGCATCACGACGAACGCGCATCTGACAAGACACAATCAACGCTTGGTTGCCGCCAGCGAAACCGAAAGCGCTCGTCTAGTGCAAATGCGTGCTGAATTAGCGAGCCAATTACGGGACCGAATGCAACCTTGGCTTGATGTGAGCTTGTCAAAGTGACTGAACTGCAGTGGATGGACGGGTTGGGCAGGCCGCGCCAAGGATGAAAATCTATCCCGAAAAATTGGCGGCAGAACTCAAAAAAGGGCTTGCAAGGGTTTATCTGATTTCTGGGGATGAACCCTTACTGCGTCAGCAGGTGTGCGATCAGATTCGGGCAGACGCCCGCTCGGCGGGTTTTATCGAGCGAGATTTGTTCCATGTTGAAACAGGTTTCGACTGGCAAGAGCTCCATTACAGCGCGAATAGCCTGTCGTTATTTGCCGACAAGAAATTGATTGAAGTCCGTCTGAGCGCGGCAAAACAGCCAGAAAAGGCAGCGAAAGCGCTCCTGGAACTTGCAAACGTTGGTGAGGATCTCGTGGTGCTTTTGAGTTTGCCGAAGGCAGACGCAAGCGTTCAGAAATCCAAATGGTTTAAGGCCCTTGAGGCTGTTGGGGTGCTGGTTCAGGTCTGGCCGATTGAGTCAAAAGACCTGCCACGCTGGATTGAAAACCGGTTTAAAGACAAGGGCTTTCGCATTGCCCGGGATGCGGTGCTTGCGTTATCGGCTCGGGTGGAAGGCAACTTGTTGGCAGCTGTTCAAGAAGTGGATCGATTGATCCTGGCGGCGCCGGCCACCGAAATCAGCCTTGAGATGGTGCAAGCAACCGTTGGCGACCATGCGCGCTATGATGTTTACCAGTGGTTGGATGCGGCCCTTGCGGGGAAGGCGGGTCGCTGTTTGCGCGTTCTCAATGGCCTGCAGGCTGAAGGCACCGAGGTCTTGTTGGTCTCTGGCGTCCTGACGCGAGAACTTCGCACCTTGATTGGGATCAAAGCGCAAGCGCAGGCCGGCACCTTGGAGGCGGCGCTGCAGAGTGCGCGTATTTGGCCTAAACGCAAAGCCTTAATCAGTCGCGTGGTCCAGCGTCTCAGTCTCGATGACCTTCAAGCCATTCATGGGGCGGTTCGGGCAGTCGATGCCATTGTGAAAGGCGTCGAGCCAGGTGAGCCCTGGGATGTTATGGCCAATATCTCGATGCGGTTATCGGGGCACCGAATCGTTGTACCCTTCCCGAAATGAAACCCCCAACCTGACCAAAAGAGATCCGGCGAGGTGTTTAGTTGATGTGGGTTGTGGCTTCACTGCCCCGATCAATCAAGGTGATGCCTGAAGGTTGAACGTCGAAGAGGGTGATGCTGCCATTATCTGGGCGGCAAACCAGGACCTCATCGCGTTGGGTGGCGTAGGAAACCATCGCATTGATGGCGACAAAGTGAGAAAAAATAGCGGTATCGGCTGAGCACGCCATCAGGCATTGCGCCATATGATCTCGCCATTGCTGTAGTGCCTCGGATTGCTCGGACCATTGGCCTTGCATAACGGCTTGCAGCCACGCGCCCCGATCTTCTAAAGCAATGCCATGGCTTGGCACTTCGGCAACGCGAGAATCAATGGTTACGGCTTGTTTTAGCTGTTCAGCTATTGGCACCGCGGTTTCTTGGGCGCGTTTCAAGGGGCTCGATAACAGCGCAAGCGGCGCCTGGACCGCCAGTACGCTTGCGGCCTGCACTGCCTGGTCGCGGCCGAGATCATCGAGTCCCGGGTCAAGATCGCTCGTAAAGTTGGCAGCGGCTCGGCCATGTCGAACCATATAGACCTTTGGCATGGTAAGGCTCTCCTATCAGTGGCACTTATGGTAGCAGAGTTAAAGGTCCTGCCGTGGCAATTTAAGGGACAAATCGCTATTCTTAGAACCCTGCGGCGGGTGGCTAATAGCAAACCCGTTGCGGTTGAACCGAACCCCTGAGGCCTCATCTGGTGCGGGGTTTACCTCAACGATTCCAAGCGGTCTGTCGTGACCGTGCGGGGTTATTACAAGGCAATAGCCGCTCAGTTTTCTAAGGTTAAAATTATGGCAAAGCAATTAGGTGCGTTGGCTGGAGACGGCATCCCAGATACGCAGGTCGCAGTGAGAGAAACCTTCGGTATAGATGTCGATCTCTTGGTTCCGGCATTTTCTCAGACCTCTGAACATGTACCGGCCATCGATGAAACCTATTTATTCAATAAGGAGACAACGCTTGCGATCTTGGCGAGCTTTGCGCACAACCGTCGCTGTATGGTGCAGGGGTTTCACGGCACCGGGAAATCGACCCACATTGAACAAGTTGCCGCGCGTCTAAATTGGCCTTGCATCCGGATCAATCTGGACTCGCATGTATCGCGCATGGACTTGGTGGGTAAAGATGCGATTGTGCTGCAGGACGGCAAGCAAATCACCGAGTTTAAGGAAGGGTTGCTGCCTTGGGCGTTGCAGCGCGCCTGTGCCATTGTTTTCGATGAATACGACGCAGGTCGGCCGGATGTGATGTTTGTAATCCAGCGCGTACTGGAAGTTGAAGGCAAGCTAACGCTGCTGGATCAGAGCCGGGTTATTAGCCCCCATCAAAGTTTTCGCCTTTTCTCGACCACCAATACCATCGGGTTGGGTGATTCAACCGGGTTGTACCACGGGACGCAGCAAATTAACCAAGGCCAGATGGATCGATGGAATATCGTGACCACCCTGAATTACCTCCCCCATGAACAAGAAGTTGAGATCGTGGCCGCGAAAAGGCCGAATCTGGATCGAAAGACCATTGGGCATATGGTGTCAGTGGCCGCGCTGACTCGGCAAGGCTTCATGAACGGCGATATCTCGATTGTGATGTCGCCTCGAACCGTGATCATGTGGGCTGAAAATGGCGAGTTGTTTGGTGATTTGGGCTTTGCTTTCAGGCTGACATTTTTGAATAAGTGTGATGAAACCGAGCGTGCAATCGTTGCTGAGTACTATCAGCGGTGCATGGGCACTGACCTGCCCGAATCGACCGCAAACGTGGTTTTAGCGGGCTGATGATCTGATGCCACCCCAGCTGGATGATGCAACAGAAGTTTTCCGTCAGGCCGTGACGGCAACGATGCGGGCTATCTCGGGCAATGATGAGCTCTCGGTGACCTTTGGTCGAGGTAAGCCGTTTATTCATGGCAATAAGGCGAGGATTCCCGTGCCGGAAGTCGGTGGCTCGCAAGCGGCGCTTGCGGCTTTGCGGGGCACGGCGGATCGGTTTGCACTGCGCACGCGATACCATGACGAGGCCCTGCACGATCAGGGCCGGCCAGCGGCCGGGGTTGCCCAAGACCTGTTTGATGCGGTGGAGGAATCCCGGATTGCAGCGATCGGCACGTATCTCATGCGCGGGGTGCAAGATAATTTGCATCACCAGCTGGATGATGCCTTGCAACAACAAGGCGCCTACGACATTACCTCAACAGAAGACGCGCCCCTTGGCCAGGCAGTCGGGTTGTTTCTCCGCGAAAAATTAATTGCCGCCGAGTTGCCAGAGTCCGCCGCGCGCGTGCTGGACCCTTGGCGGACGTATATTGAAGATCGGGTCGGTACGCAGTTAAGTGATTTCGAAGGGAAGGTCTTTGATCAGGAAGCCTTCTCAGAACTGGCGCGCAGTTTGATTGCTGATTTTGGGTTGGCCGAAGATTTTGGTCAAGATGATCAGAACGGGGATCAAGATGATACGGATGATCAGGAACAAGAGGCCGAAGCCGAGGCCGGGGACGAAGGGGCAGATCAAGACCAGGGCGCTGAAGGTGATCTTTCAGACGCCATCGAAGGCGATGTGCCCGTTGATATGGATGCATCTGATTTAACAGAATCCGATGGGTCTGAAGACGACGGTGGCGCGCCGCCTGACGCTAATGCGCAAAGAAGTTGGGCGCGCCCGAAGACCTTTGAATATCAAGCCTACACGACAGAGTTTGATGAAGTGGTGTTTGCGGATCAGCTTTGTGATAGCGAGGAGTTGGATCGCCTTAGAGGCGTTCTGGATCAGCATCTGCAAAACTCTCAGATCATTATCAGTAAGCTTGCCAATCGATTACAGCGTAAATTGATGGCGCAGCAGAGCCGTGCTTGGGAGTTTGATCTTGAGGAAGGCGTACTGGATACCTCACGGCTGCCGACCATTATCATGGATCCATTTTCCTCGCTGGCGTTTAAGCAGGAAAAAGAAACTAAATTTAAAGATACGGTCGTGTCGATTTTGATCGATAGCTCTGGATCAATGCGTGGCCGATCCATTTCGATCGCGGCGATGTGTGCTGATATTTTGGGCAGAACCCTTGAGCGGTGCTCGGTTAAAGTTGAGATTTTGGGGTTTACGACCAAGGCTTGGCGGGGTGGTCAATCGCGGGAGTTGTGGTTGCAGCGCGGAAAACCGCAGCAACCCGGGCGCCTGAATGATTTGCGGCATATTATTTACAAGGCCGCGGATATGCCCTGGCGTCGTGCAAGGCGGAATTTGGGGCTGATGATGCGCGAGGAGTTGCTCAAGGAAAATATTGATGGTGAAGCGCTACTCTGGGCCTATAACCGTATTCATGGTCGACCCGAGGATCGCAAGATTTTGATGGTGATCTCGGATGGTCTGCCCGTTGATAACAGCACCCTCTTGGTCAATCCGAGTAACTTCCTGGAACAGCATTTAAAGTTCGCCATCGATCAAATTGAAAACACCGAAAGTGTTGAGCTGGTGGCGATTGGTATTGGTCATGATGTCACGCACCATTATGAGCGCGCCGTCACCATTACGGATGCGGAACAACTTGGCGATGCCATGACTGAGCAGTTGGTGGGCTTGTTTGACGAGCAAAAGCCAGGCTCACCGGTTCAAAGGCGGTAATCAGTGTCGAGAGTTATCTTGTTAAAGTTAATCGATCGTTATGGTCGTCGGTATCCTGAAGAAGCCGACGTCATTGCGTCCTTCGAGGACTTTGTTCGCAGTCATGAAAATTGCTTTGAACGCTCCCTCACGGTGGGACACGTGACAGGATCGGCCTGGATTGTAGACCAGCCCCATAAGCACTGTTTGTTGACCCACCATCGCAAACTCGACCGGTGGTTGCAGTTAGGTGGCCATGCAGACGGCGATGACGATATTGCGCGGGTTGCGACCCGGGAAGCCTATGAAGAGTCTGGTCTTGAAGCGCTGCAGCTCGTGAGTTCTGAGATTTTTGATCTGGATGTGCATTTGATTCCTGAACGCGGTAATGAGCCTGCGCATTACCACTATGATGTTCGTTATCTGTTTGAGTGCGCTGGGGATCCGGCTTTAACGGTCAGCGAGGAGTCGAATGAGCTAGCTTGGGCTGCGCTGTCAGCAATTGAGACCTACACGAGCGAGGATTCTATTTTAAGAATGGTTCGAAAAACGGGTTAACCCGCCAGCCGACTCACCTTTCGTCATAAAGATGACAGGCAACCTGATGATCCGAGGCGATCAGTCGAGATTCGGGCGTCACAGATTGACATTGGGGCATAACCTCAGGACAGCGGTCGGCAAATCGGCACCCGGGGCCCATATTGATCGGCGAGGTAATCTCACCCGTTAGCTCGGCACTTGGCCGAGTGCGCTCAAGCACTGGGTCTGCTTCCGGGTTGGATTGAATCAGCAGTCGGGTGTAAGGATGTTTAGGCTCGAAGAAAACAGCGTCCGATGGACCGCTCTCAACGAGCGTTCCTAAATACATAACGGCCATTCGATCGGAGATATAACGCACCATCGAGAGGTCATGGGCAATAAATAATAGCGTCAAGCCCAATGAATCTTTTAGGTCTTCGAGCAGGTTAACCACTTGGGCTTGAACGGAGACGTCGAGTGCGGATATCGGCTCATCACACACCACAAACTTAGGCTTGATGATCATAGCGCGTGCGATCCCGATTCTTTGTCGTTGACCGCCTGAGAACTCATGGGGAAACCGTGACATGTGATCAGGGTGCAGGCCAACTCGACGTAGCCAAAAACCCACTTCGTCTTGAATATCGGCACGCGGGATGCCCTTGAGCGCAAGACCCTCGCCGATGATATCCAGCACCGTCATGCGCGGGTTGAGGGATGCATAAGGGTCTTGGAAAATCATTTGAATATCAGCGGAATATCGCAAGTGGTCTTTTGCGGTGTATTTCTGCGGTAAGGGCGAGCCTTTAAAAAAGACGTCGCCGGCTGTCCGCTCATGCAAGCCAATTAGGGTTTTTCCAAAGGTGGATTTTCCGGATCCGCTCTCGCCAACCAGACCTAGAATCTCGTTTTCGGCAATCGAAAGAGAGATGCCGTCAACGGCATGAAGCGTCTGGTTGCGCCCAACATGAAAGTGCTTTTTAAGGTTTTTGGTTTCTATCATGCGCCATGACTCGCAATCAGGTTGGGCTGATACAGGCCTTGGGTTTTGGGTGCCCCTGGCGCTTGCAGCCAACATCGAGCGGCATGAAGGGGCTCGCGTGGGTCGCTGAACAATGGCGGGTTTTCTTTGTGACAAATACGCATGGCATGTGGGCACCGAGCCGCATAACCGCAACCGCTTGGCGGTGAAAACAAATCAGGGGGACTACCGGGTATGGGCTCAAGCTTTTTGTTTTGCTGGCTCACATTGCTTGGCATCGCCAACTTCAACCCAAGGGTATAGGGGTGGGCGCTCTTATAGAAAATATCATCGACGCTGCCCTGCTCGACGATTTGGCCGGCGTACATGACGCAAACGTTCTGGGCTGTCCTTGCGACAACGGCAAGGTCGTGAGTGATCAGGATGATGGCCATGCCATCGCGGGATTGAAGCTCTTTCAACAAGTCTAGAATTTGCGCTTGTATGGTCACATCCAAAGCGGTGGTCGGCTCGTCTGCAATCAATAGTGATGGCGAGCAGGCGAGGCTTTGGGCAATCATGGCGCGTTGGAGCATGCCGCCTGAAAACTCAAAGGGATATTGATTAAGGCGTTTTTGCGCTTCTGGGATCCGTGTTCTGATCAGGAGTTCGCTGGCAATCTCGCTTGCCTGTTGAGTGCTCAGGCCGCGGTGGACCTTTAAGGTTTCTGCGATCTGGGCGCCAATGGTCATGGTTGGATTAAGAGACGTCATAGGGTCCTGGAAAATCATCCCGATCTCCTTACCCCGAAATTGATTCGCGGCTTGAGCCTGGAGTCCTAGAATCTCTTCACCCTTGAGTTTTGCAGAGCCGCCGGTGATTTTTCCGGGCGGCATTGGAATGATGCCCATGATGGATTGCACGGTCACACTTTTGCCGCATCCCGATTCACCGACGATCGCCAAGACTTCCCCGGCATCGACGCTGAAATCAACGCCTCTTACGGCTTTAACGACGCCGCCATAGGTCTCAAACTCAACGGAAAGGTTGCTAACCTCAAGCAGTTTATGGGTGCCCATTATTCTCGCGACCTCATCTTTGAATCTAAGGCCTCGGTTAGTCCATCACCCAGCAGGTTAAACGCGAGCACAGTGATACTGATAAAAAGGGCAGGGAAAAATAGTTCATGGGGATGACTGAGCATCGTTTTCACGCCTTCATTGCACATTGATCCCCAGGACGGCGTGGGTGGCGCAACCCCCATGCCAATAAACGATAAAAAGGCCTCGGTGAAGATCGCGGAGGGCACGGCAAAGGTTAAGGTCACAAGGATCACGCCCATGGTGTTGGGAATGATGTGTCTTGCAATCAAATAGCTGGGCCTGCCGCCGAGCAGGCGAGCCGCTTCAATATAGCCTTGCTCTCGGATCTTTAAAACCTGACCCCTCACCAAACGTGCGGTGCTCGGCCAGAGCAGCAGGATCAGCGCAACGAGCATCGGCAGGATACCGCTTTCGCCTGGTCCGATGCCGAAACCGATTTTAAACAGGATCATAAACAGCAGGAAGGGTAGGGCGACCACAAAGTCGGCAAAGCGCATTAAAAATTGATCAATCTTGCCACCAAGGTAGCCGGCAAAGCCGCCATAAAAAACACCGAAAAGCACATAGATGAATGGCGCAACAACCCCAATAAATAAAGAAACTCGAGCGCCTTGCATTAGCCTTGCCAGCATATCTCGACCAAGGTAATCGGTTCCGAAAGGATGAAAGGCAAGCGATACCGAGCGTCCAGGCGCGTCTGATGGATCAATGAGACCGCGTTCCAGGGCCTGACTCATGGTAATGGATTGCACGGGGGTCACCTTGAGGGTGGTAACAACATCGAACTCATCGAGCCCGTCCGTTGGAATGATCGAATAAAAGTAAGTTTGAGACTTGAGATTAAGTCGATCTTCGAAGCCTAGGATGTTACCCGCGTCAATCGTCTCAAGGGGCAGTCCAAGTCCTTGCAGGCCGCTTGGCTCGGACTCACTTCGATAGATGCTATAGCCTCCTGCGTCCTGAACCGGTGACCAAGTTAACCGTATGGATTGGGTGTTTGGCGTCCCGACGATCGCAAAGCCCGTGACGGCGTCGAGGGTATCGGGATATCCGGTCGGCTCGGCGGGATGTCCTTGGTCAACCGGCGGCGTCCAAGGCAGATAGTCGCTGACCAAAAGCGCGGTTTTGGGCAGTGCCGGGGCTTGGGATATTTGATCCAGATCTTGAGCACTTGGGTCCTTGGTCCAAAGAAAGGGGCCTAGGATGGTAAAGAGCGCAAGACCAATGATCAGGTATAGGGAGATGATGGCGCGGGTGTTTTTCTTTAACCGAATCCAAGCGTCTTGCCAGTAGGACAGCGATGGCCTTGAAAGCTGCTCAAGGCTGTCAGTCGACAGCTCTGGCGTGAAATCGTCTGCTTGCAGCGCGGGATGAGGGATCATTTCAGCCTCACTCTGGGGTCAATAAAGCCGTAAATGATGTCAACCAGAATGACCATAAAAACAAGGAAGGCGCCATAAAATACGGTGGTTCCCATGATGACCGTGTAATCGAGCTGTTGAACGGCTTGGACAAAATATCGGCCCAGACCGGGGATCGCGAAAACAAGCTCGACAACAAAGCCGCCCGTCGTAATCGCCGCAATTTGGGGTCCTAAAACGGTGACAACCGGCAGGATGGCATTGCGGAGCTGGTGTTGAAAAAAGATCCGGCTCGGTGAAAGGCCTTTGGCCCGTGCGGTTCGGATGAAGTCTTCGTTTACAATCTCAAGCATAGACGAGCGCATGAGTCGCGTCAGTAGGGCCATGGTACCGAGCCCGAGCACCAGAGACGGCACGATCATATGAGCAAAGGTGCCCCAGCCCGCTACGGGTAAAAAGGAAATATTGAACCACTGATTAATGTTAACCAGAAGGAGTTGGCCCAAAGCAGCAAAGACAAAGCTGGGTACGGAAATACCAAGAATCACCAGGAACATAATGATGATATCGGGCAGCTGATTTCGGTACAGCGCGGTTAAAGCGCCCCAGAGAATGCCGCCCAGCGCGGCAAAGGTAATGGCTAAGATGCCAAGGGCTGCCGAAACCGGAAAGTGGTCTTGGATGATGTCGTTCACTTTTCTATTTTGTTGGGTAAAGGAGATGCCGAAATCACCTTGCACCATATTGCCCAAATAGATGACGTATTGCTCGACGATCGGTTTATCTAGGCCGTATTTTCGCGCAAGGTTCTCGCGAATTTCGGGGGTCGTGGCTTTTTCGTTCATCAACGGGTCGCCGGGCACGGCGTGCATTGCCAGAAAGGTGGCGGTTGCGATGAACCAGATAGTGACCAGTCCCGATAGAATGCGTCCAAGCGTGTATTTCAACATTGGGGTCAGGGCACAATGCGGGCGTAAGTGAAGTCAGGATCAGAGCCAACGACGGTGCGTCGCATGCCCTTGATTTTAGGATGCTGTAGATAAATCACGCCCTGCTCATACATGGGGAGGATAATGGCATCTTCATGCACAATGGTTTGAAGGCCTGCCATAGCCGCCATTCTAACTTCGGGATCATTACTGTTCATCGCTTTTCGAACCAAGCGGTCATACTCCGGATTGTTGTAGCGACCCCGATTGTTCAAATTCCAAGAGGCGAACAAATCGCCAAAGGTCATGATGTCGTCAAAATCCGGACCCCAGCCCGCGCCAACGATGTCAAAGTCGCCGTTGGTCATTTTAGCCAATCGTTGCTTAAACGTTTGAACATCAATTTTAAGATCAAGATCAAGCTTGGTCTTCAGCATGCCTTGCATGTATTCCGCTTGTTTGGTCGCGGTTGGGCTGTCGCTGACGAGCAAGATTAAGGGTGGAATCGCCTCTAAACCAAGCTCGGCTTTTGCCTCTTGGAGTAATTGCTTTGCTTTAGCCAAATCCGGTCGAGTGACGACCGCTGGATATTCTTGTCGGAAGGGTTTGTTCACGCCCATAATCCAACTTGGGAATAAGCTGGCCCCCGGTAAATTGCCCGGCGTTTGCAGAACCTTATTCACGAACTCGTCAGCATCGAATACGGCTTGGATGGCTTGGCGGAGCTTTTTATTGTGGGTAATGCGTTCTGGCCGGTAGTTGTACTCTAAAAAGTAGACGCTGCCGGTTACGAATTTCTTAATTCTAAATTGATTGTTTAAGGCATCTTTGTAGGTCTCGCCATCGAGTTGGGTATAGGCAATCTTGTCGTCAATAAATAGATTGAGGCGTGCTCGCGTATCGGCAGTAATGTATTCAGCGTCAATGACCTCTAAGGAAATGGCCTCGCTATTCCAATAGTTCGGGTTCTTTTCCATTTTCAGTGAAGCACTGTGGACCCAGTCCGAAATTCTGAAGGCGCCGTTATACAGAATGTCTTTGCTGTCGGCGGCATAGGCGCTGCCGGTGGCGCGGTAGAATTTTTCCTGAACAGGGAAGGTCGTCACGAAGGCGGTTAATTTGAGGAAGTAACCGGTTGGGCGCTCCAAGGTAATTTGGAGCGTAAAGTCATCGATGGCTTCGATGCCAAGATCGGTTAGAGGCTTGTTGCCTTGATTAATGGCCTCGGCGTTTTTTACGGGGTAGAGGATAAAAGCGTATTGGGAGGCCGTTTTAGGGTCGACCACGTTGCGCCAGGCAAACACAAAGTCGTGTGCTGTTACCGGGTCGCCATTGCTCCACTTGGCATCTTTTCTTAACCAAAATGTGGCGGAATCTTCCGTTAACGCCCACCGCTCCGCAACGCCCGGCGCCAAGTTGCCGCGACGGTCATATCGCGTTAAACCTTCCATAACATGTCCCAACACAAAAATGGACACCTGATCGGTTGCGGTCATGTTGTTCAGTTGTGGTGGCTCTTGGGCCAAGGCAATTTTGACCGTTTGAGCCGCGGCATCGACTGATTGCGCCAGGATAGGATTTGAAAAAGCGAAGAGGAACAGTGTCAGAATAAAAAATTTTGGCATGGTGATTGATTCGAGGTCACGGAAATCGAAGTCTAGCATGGGCCACTGATTTGTCCGAATACCTGAGACGACCTAAGCGGTTTAGGCCGCGTATTTTAACAGATTGGAAACAACGCGCTCTAAGTGGGTGAGCGAGTTACACACTTCGGTTTGGTGGCAATTGGGGCCGTACTTTTTCATCTCAGCATCGCCCACGAGCCAGTTTGATCGCGGCTCAGGATTGAGCCAGATAACCCGTTTGGATTTCTCGTACATTTCTCGGAGAATTTCAGCCTTTGGATCGCCGTGATTGTTGCGGGCATCCCCTAAAACGATAATGGTGGTTTTGTTGTCCACATCATCCATACAGTTGCGCTTGAAATCCTCGAGCATTTGGCCGTAGTCGGTCGAGCCATTGCCATAATCACGCATCGTCTTTGCCATAGCATCTTCAAGGTTGCTGCTCTGGAACAGTCGGGTCACTTCGCCAAGATCAGACGAAAAGGCAAAGCTGCGCACTTTTGGGATGATTTCCGCAAGGCTGTACAAAAACATCAGCAAAAATCGAGAGTAATTGCTGACTGAGCCGCTGACGTCGCAGATGCACATGACTTTAGGCCGATCAACTTTTACTGATTTCCACTTTAGATCGAAAAACACGCCATCGTATTGCATGTTATGCCGAAGCGTTTTTCGAATATCGAGTTGGCCTCGTTTGTGCGTTTTGCGCCGTTTTGAATGAATGGATACCAATTTTTTGGCCATCTTAAAGACAATTTCTTGTACGTCCTTATGATTGCGTTTCTCAAGGTTACTGAGTTTGACCTTCTTGAGCAGCTCTTCTCGCAGCTGCTTGCCATGTTCGTCTGCATGAAGAAAGAATTGCTTCTCGACATAATCGCGGACCTGGTCTCGAAGCTGATCCCGCGCGCGTTTTAATTTCCCGGCCAAGCGCTGCTCGCCGCGATCAGCGGCCTCTTGGCGCTCGGTAATCTCCTCTTGCAGGGCCTTCAGGCCCATTTGGTCCATGATCTTTCGGGTATAGAGCCCTTTTTGGGTGAACACAACGATTTGGTTGACTTCAACTGCCCGGCCGGCTTCGGCCATCGCAACCATTAAGTCGCTGCGGGTGCCTTGCAATAGCAGTTGACCCAGGGCTGAGGTGGGTGGGGGCGTGTCTTCATTGCCGCTTTCCGCATCCTCGGCCTCAGAGGGGTTGCCTGAGCCTTGGCCTGATCCTTTGCCGCCAGGCTGCCCTTGGGGATTGTTGCCGGAATTTTCATCCTCAAAGGCATCGCTATCCTCTGCCTCATCCGGACTGCCGCCAGCGACTGGGGCCTGCATAACATCATCAAAGGTGAAGAACTTTTCAAAACAGGTTTCAAACGTTTCTTTTTCTTCAGGGTTCTTGGCCAACAACATCGACAGGGTGTTTTTAAACAACGCACGATCTTCGTAGCCGACAAACTCAATGGCGGCCATGACATCGAGGGTCTCAGCCGGAGAAACCTTAACTTCGGCCGTCCGCAGAACCTTCACAAAATCGACGATTGTTTTCTCCATTAACTGCCCTTAAGTGCCTTGTTCGTCAACATTTGCACCTCGCCGGTCACGGATTCAATGTCCTCTTGAAACTTCAAGATGACGTTCAGGGTTTGCTTGACCAAGTCCGCATCGAGGGATTCTGTATGCAGCAGAATTAACGCCTTTGCCCAGTCGATGGTCTCGCTGATGGCAGGCACTTTTTTAAGGTCCATTTCACGCAACGCTTGAATAAAGGTGACCAGTTGTCGCCTGAGTTCCGCTGGAACCTCTGGCACGCGGGCTTGAACGATCTGGCTTTCAAGGTCGGCGTCTGGAAACGGGATGTAAAGGTGTAAGCAGCGCCGCTTTAAGGCATCGCTGATCTCACGGGTATTATTGCTGGTTAAGAAAACCAAGGGCTTGCGATCGGGGTTTGCTTTAATCGTGCCAATTTCGGGAATTGAGAGTTGGTAGTCGGACAGCATCTCTAAGAGCAGGGATTCAAATTCATGATCACTCTTGTCGACCTCATCAATTAATAAAACGCAGCCCGCTTCTTCTTTTAAAGCTTTCATCAACGGTCTTGGTTCTAAAAACTCCTCTGAAAAGAAGACATCGCCGAATTCATGAAGTTTCGCCACCGACTCTGTCAGGCCTTTTGCGCCGTCTAAAATCTCACCAAGGGTTTCTTTTAGAACTTGTGTATAAAGCAGCTGCTTGCCGTATTTCCATTCGTAGATCGCTTTTGATTCGTCCAGGCCTTCGTAACATTGCAAACGAATACAACTGATGCCGAGCATATCGGCCACGGATTTCGCCAGCTCCGTCTTACCAACGCCGGGAGGGCCTTCAATGAGTACTGGCTTGTCTAAGTGATAGGCCAAGAAAACCGCGGTCGCGATCTGTTCATTGGATATATAGTTTAACCCTGCTAGGCCGGAGTGGATGGCCTCAATGGTCGCTAGGTGCTCGTCGCGGTCTAAGGTCAACGGTGATCCCCTTTTGAATAGATTAGGTAATGCGACAGGCAGTGGTTGCACGGCGCGGGCTAATAATGCGTCAGGCATTATGGAAAGACCACGATAACTTGTACAGACAGAGTCAGACTATCATTCATGGCGATCCCTATGGATCATGTTGAATGATAGATAGCGCGCTCAAGGCGAGCTTGTGATCCGTAACAGCGTCTGCTTAGGGCGTAACGAGTCAAGCGCGTAAGCCGAGCTTTGCATTTTCTCGCGCCGTGCTGCTGAGATTATCTTAGCGAATGGCGGCGCAGCCTATCGTGTGGCGCGAGACCGTGGGCGCGTTTGCTGAGCACTTTCCCCAAAATGGGACTGGGTTAATTCGGTTAGTGTCAGTGAGCCCTTGCTCGTGATTTGCACTCTAAGCTGTTATTTTTCGGACAAGGGGTAAATTTATGAGGGGATCATGACAAAACTTTGGCTATTGATTGTAGGCGTTGCATTGAGTTGGGCAGTTTGGGCTGATTATCCGTCGACCTATGAACCGCCACCCCATGCAGCTTTCGTGCTGACCCATGCAATCGTTGACATTGGCGAAGGGCAGGGCGAGTTCAACGGCTGGGTATCGGTGGCCGATGGTAAGATTGCGGCCATTGGCAGGATGGACGAACCAACACCCGGTGATGCACTCGAAATCAATGCGGGGGGCCGCTGGCTGACGCCCGGCGTGATCGATGTCCACAGTCATTTAGGGGACTATCCGTCGCCCGGGTATCGGGCGCACAGTGATGGCAACGAAGCCACGTCACCCGTGACGGCTGAAGTTTGGGCTGAGCACAGTGTTTGGCCTCAAGACCCACAGTTTCCGCTTGCCCTTGCTGGGGGCGTCACAACCCTGCAAGTGCTGCCGGGTTCCGCGAATCTGTTTGGTGGGCGCAGCGTCGTTTTGAAAAACATTTGGTCGCGGACGGTCCAAGGTATGAAGTTCCCAGGCGCGCCCTACGGTTTGAAAATGGCGTGCGGCGAAAACCCGAAACGGGTTTATGGCGGTCGCTCTCAGTCCCCTTCAACACGTATGGGCAACTTTGCAGGTTATCGAAAAGCCTGGATCGATGCGCAAGAATATCAAAAAAAACGGGTACGCTTTGAAAAAGCGTTGGGTGAGTACGAACTTTGGCGTACCAGCAACGAGGGCGAATCAGATTACAAGGAGCCGCCCTCGCCCCCTAAGCGCAACTTGCAGATGGAAACCTTGGTTGGCGTGTTAAAGGGCGAAATTTTAGTTCATAACCACTGTTACCGAGCAGATGAGATGGCCCAGATTATTGATTTGAGCCACGAGTTCGGTTACCAAGTGACCGCATTTCACCATGCGGTCGAGGCTTACAAAATTGGCGATCTCTTGGCTGCGAATAACATTTGCTCGGCAATGTGGGCGGATTGGTGGCAGTTTAAACTGGAGTCCTTTGACGGCATCAAAGAGAACGTCGCGATGGTTCAAGCAGCTGGCGCTTGCGCCATTGTTCATTCGGATTCGGCAACAGGCATACAACGCTTGAATCAAGAGGCCGCAAAGGCGATGGCTGCCGGGCAACGGTTGGGTTTGCGTGTTGATGCCTCGGTCGCGCTGACCTGGATTACAAGAAATGCGGCACAAGCGCTTGGCGTTGCCGATCAAACTGGAACCCTAGCAGTCGGTAAAATGGCGGATATGGTGCTCTGGAGCCATCCGCCGATGAGTGTTTATGCACGCGCCGAAACAGTGTTCATTGATGGCGTTCGCCGCCTTGATCGAGCCGCTGGACTGAGCCCGGTGACCGACTTTGAACTGGGTCAACGCGAAGAGGTGTTTTGATGAAACGATTACTCCTGGTTACTACGATGTTGGTTATGTCTAACCTGTCAGCGAATGAATTGCTGATTCAGAACGTAAGGCTGCTTACAACCAGCTTCGAATCTGGCGTCATCGTCGATCTTCGGGTTGAAGATGGCATTATTACGGAGATCGGCGCTGACCTAGCGCCAAGCCCGGGTGCCACCTTTCTCGATGGTGAAAATCAGCCGGTGACAGCCGGTTTTATTGATTCAGGCACGACCATCGGTCTTGCCGAAGTCAGTGGCCTTGGCGTAAGCCGTGACGGCGAGCAGTCGGATGATGATATGACGGCGGGCTTTCAGGTTTATTTGGCCTTAAACGAAGACTCAAGCCTCATCCCCATCGCCAGTAACGATGGCATCACGCGCGGTCTGATTGTGCCGGAGGCGGGGGATAGCAATTATGCTGGTCAGAGCGCGTTGGTCCGATTTACGCGTGGTGCTGCGTTTTTGCAGCAGCAAACGGTGGCGCAGCATTTGTATTTGCGTGAGGGCGATCGGCGGCGAGCGGGGGGATCTCGGTCCAGTGCGCTTGCTGCGGCGCTCGAGGCGCTTGAGGAGTCTGCGCGATATGATCAACAGCCGCAGGCTTTCAATACCAACAAGAATCGGTCTTTTAACCTAGATGAATCGGATCTTGTCGCGTTGTCGGCGGTGCGGCGCGGCAAGGTACCGCTGGTGGTGCAGGTTGATCGCGCGGCCGACATCATTAAGGTGGTGACGGCCTTTGGTTCGTACCCGGCGCTGCGCCTGGTTTTGGCGAGCGCGACGGAAGCTTGGAAAGTGGCGCCGCTTTTAAAGGCAGAAAACATTCCGGTTTTGATTAATGTTATGGAGAACCTGCCGCAAAATTTTGATCGATTGGGAGCTCGGCTGGATCAAGCGACGTTATTGGCGGAAGCGGGGGTGCGCTTTGCCTTTTTCTCGGGCTCGCCTTACTCGGAAACCCGCTCATTGAGTCAGGCGGCAGGGATTGCTGTGGCTCAGGGTTTGTCCTGGCAGCAGGCGATCACGGCGATCACCGCCGCGCCTGCCGAAATCTGGGGACTTAAAGGCCTTGGTCGAATCGAGGTAGGCGCTATTGCTGATTTGGTTATTTGGAATGGTGATCCACTTGAGGTGACCTCGGCGCCTGTGGCGGTTTTGATTGATGGCGCGCGGGTTGACCTTGAAACACGCCAGGATGCCTTGGCTAAGCGATACGTCGAACTGTTAAATCTTAAATAGGATTGGCGCCAAATCAGGCACTCGGCGCTGGTAAAGTTGCTTGACCCCAAATTGGGTGTCGACCGGCTCAAACCGGGGTGCGAGGATAAGCGGTAAGGAACGAACAAGAAGAAACGAGGAAGAATAAATGAAGATCATGGCCCACTGGATGAACTCAGTCCTTCGCATGTTGTTTATGAGCTTCTGTTTTTGGGCTGTGCCCAGTGTTGCTTTGGCGGCGCAGGACCCGCTGCAGCAGGAGGTGGCAGCCTTGTATGATCAATCCCTTGATCAGCTGTTTAAACACTTTCACGCCAACCCGGAACTGTCTTTCGTTGAGGTTAAGACGGCGGCAAGGATGGCTCAGGAACTCAGCGCGTTGGGTTATGAGGTGCATTCTGGCATTGCCAGGACGGGGGTTGTTGCGCTGCTTCGCAATGGCGCTGGACCCTTGGTCATGATGCGGGCGGATATGGACGCCTTGCCCGTCAAAGAGCGCAGCGGTTTACCCTATGCGTCGCAAGTTGTGCAGGAAAATTTAGAGGGTCAGCGTTTCCCGGTCATGCATGCCTGCGGACACGATGTTCATATCACCTCCTTGATCGGTACAGCGCAGATAATGGCGGCGCACAAAGAGAGCTGGGCCGGCACGTTAATGTTGATCGCGCAACCGGCGGAGGAGTGGAAGGATTCTGGTGCTGCAGCCATGCGCGCCGCGGGCATTTGGCAGCGCTTTGGAACGCCAGACTTTGCGCTGGGGTTTCATGTTGCCGCGGACATTGAGGCCGGGAAGTTGTTTGCATCCCGAGGCGCCGCTTATTCGGCGGTCGATTCTTTGGACATCGTTGTCCCGGGGATTGGGGCTCATGGTGCGAGCCCGCATCGCGGTCGTGATCCGATCGTCATCGGCGCGCAGATCGTGTTGGCGCTGCAAACCATTGTCGCGCGGGAGGTCTCGCCACGAGAGCCGGCAGTTGTGACCGTTGGGGTTTTTCGCGCCGGCAACAAACGCAATGTCATCGGAGAAGAGGCGCGGTTAGAGTTAACCGTTCGGTCAGATTCCGGGCAAACCAGAACCCTATTGCTCGCAGCGATTGAACGCATCGCGGTGAATATCGGGCGCGCGGGTGGATTGCCAGAAAGTCAGTTGCCTTATCTTGAAATGAAAGGGGGCGTGCCGGTTACTGAAAATAATGCCGATTTGGCGAGTCAGGTACTCAAGGCTTGGGCGGACGAGCTGGGTGAGGACATCATTGCTGTCTATGAGCGAGAGGGTATGGGCGGCGAAGATTTCCCGTTTTTCACCCAGGAACCGGTTATACCCAGTGTTTATTTCTCGGTAGGCGGCACATCCCAAGCGCGTTTTGCAGCTTTTGAAGCAAAGGGCCAGTCTCTGCCATCGCATCATTCGCCGCTTTTTCAGATCGAACCTCGGCCAGCCGTCATTTCGGGCGTACTCGGAACGGTTATTGCCTTGCGGTCGCTCATGCAAAATCGTGCGGTTGAGAATGATTAAGGCCGGAACAAGCCCTGTTCTCGATTGCGTTGGCGCTGGCGCCGGTTTTCGTCACCGAGGGATAAGAGCTGTTCTCTATTAAAGGCTGTGATGGCCATAAAATTGTCTCGCCAGTCCTCGGACGCTGACCACTGGTTCGGCAATTGTTGAACGACGCCAGGATTTTGAGCCTGATAAAGCAGTTCGAGGGCGGCCTCGAGAGTTTGATTTTGCATTGCTCGATCAAACGGTTTGCCAACAGGGTTCCCCAAAGGTAAGTCGTTAAAGACGATGCGGGGCGTCCCAGCCTGTTGCAAAATATCTAACGCGGAGCCAATCACAACGGTTGCAATCCCCGCGGACTCTAGTGCTCTGGCCGCCAAACTGACGGTTTGATGGCAAACCGGTCACAACGGAATCAGGATCGCGAGATCAACGGCATCCTCGAGGCAGTGCTGGGCAATCAGCGGGGCATCCTGATCGCGGGTATGACGCTGGCTATATTCGGTCGGGATAAAATGAAATCTTGGCGCGAGGGAGCCGATGTCGCCCGCGGCAACCCGTTTGTTGAGCGCGTGTAGCGGAAAGTAGGATTCTCGGTCGTTGGTATGGGTTGTGATCTTGTCCCAGGACACTTCAGTGGTGTCGAAATGCGCAGGCACGTCAGAAAATCGATAGCTTTTAGCGGCCCGGATCGGTTTGGGAATGCTGGGCTCAACGACAGCGGTGGTCACAAGCGTGATCCGTGCAGATTTGAGTGGCCTCGCGGGTTTGCTGAACGGCGTCTGCGTATTCGTGGCCCATTGGTAGTCCTGGTCAAACCCTTGCGCCCGATAATAGGCTTTGGTTCGCTCGATATACCGAATCATGACGTGTGTAGCCGGATAAGACCTTCTTGTGCACACGACGCCACTAAAATGCCATCTGTGTCGTAAAAGGTGCCGCGACTAAAGCCTCGGGCGCCGCCAGAGTAGGGACTGTCTTGATGATACAAAAGCCATTCATCCGTTTTAAACGGGCGATGAAACCACATAGCATGATCCAAGCTGGCGACCTGAAAATTATCTTGACGCCAATTGATCGCATGGGGCCGGTAACTGGTATCGATCAAGGTCATGTCTGAGGCGTAAGCAAGCAGGCACTGATTCAAGCGAACATCATCGGGCATCGTATCGATGGTTTTGATCCAGACACTTTGCTCCGGGGCCAGAGGTTGCGGGTTGGCATCATTCATTGGGTCCGCAAAGCGCATCTCGATCGGACGGGGGCGTTTAACAAAGGTTGAGTCAGCCTCTGGCACGTCGCGAAGGTATTCATCCATCAGCATCTCTTCGCTTTTGCAGTCTTCAGGCGGCGGCGCACTGGGTGCGGTCATTTGGTGCTCTAGGCCTGCCTCCATAACCTGAAACGAAACCGACATGCTAAAGATCGCCTGGCCTTTCTGAATGGCTTTGACGCGTCGGGTGGTAAAACTTCGGCCATCACGGATGCGATCGACCTGATACAGAATCGGACAAGTTGTATCGCCCGGTCTTAAAAAATAACCATGTAAAGAGTGTGCGGATCGACTTGGATCGTCCACGGTTCGGGATGCCGCGACCAATGCTTGACCAATAACTTGACCGCCATAAACGCGTTGCCAACCTTCATCGGGGCTGACGCCGCGAAAGAGATTGGTTTCAATTTGTTCGAGGTCTAAAAGCGTGAGTAGATCTGAGAGCGCTTGTTTCATGGAAAAAGGTGCCTGAAGTCGAAACACTATTGTCTCCGACTTCAGACGCCGAGTCCAAACCCAACGCGGGTTGGGTTTACAGGTTCTTAGTACTTGTATTCTTCAGATTTAAAAGGACCTTCTCCAGGCACGTTAATGTAATCAGCTTGCTTTTGAGTCAGTCGAGTAATTGTCCCGCCAAAACCTTCCACCATGTATTGCGCAACCTCTTCATCGAGCGCTTTGGGCAAAACCTCAACCGTGACCGGTTGCCGCTGCATCGGATCATGACCCGCCCACGCACGTTCGAACAGATACATTTGTGCTAAAACTTGGTTCGCGAAAGAGCCGTCCATGATGCGTGACGGGTGACCGGTCGCGTTGCCAAGGTTGACCAAGCGGCCCTCTGACAGTAGCAAAATGTAGTCGGTTGGATCGTCGCTGCGGAAAATTTTATGAACCTGCGGTTTAACTTCTTGCCAGCGCCAGTTGTCGCGCATGAACTGCGTATCGATCTCAGTGTCGAAGTGTCCGATGTTACAAACGACCGCGTTGCTCGCAACCGTTGCCAACAAATTCTCATCGCACACATTGACGTTGCCGGTGCAGGTCACAATCATATCGGTGCCTTGCATCAATCGTAGATCGATATCTTCTTTTTTACCGGTGTTAATGCCATTGATATAGGGAGACACGACTTCGTAGCCGTCCATGCAGGCTTGCATGGCGCAAATAGGGTCGATTTCTGTGACGCGGACAATCATGCCTTCCTGGCGAAGACTTTGAGCCGAGCCTTTACCAACATCGCCATAACCAATGACCAAGGCCTTTTTACCCGCCATGAGCATGTCGGTTGCACGCTTGACTGCGTCGTTCAGGCTGTGTCGACAACCATACTTGTTATCGTTTTTGGATTTGGTAACAGAGTCGTTGACATTAATGGCGGGCACTTTAAGTTCGCCGGCTTTAAGCATTTCTTGGAGTCTGTGGACCCCGGTCGTGGTTTCTTCTGTAATACCGTGTATCGCCGCTAATAGATCTGGGTATTTGCTATGCACCATTTCAGTCAGGTCGCCGCCATCATCTAAGATCATATTGGCATCCCAAGGCTTGCCATCTTTTAAGATGGTTTGCTCAATACACCAGAGAAATTCTTCTTCGGTCTGACCTTTCCATGCGAAAACACCAATACCGCTGGCAGCGATTGCCGCGGCAGCATGATCTTGGGTTGAAAAAATGTTGCAAGACGACCAGCGCACTTCTGCACCCAAATCAACCAAGGTCTCAATGAGAACGGCGGTCTGGATTGTCATGTGGATACAACCCAAAACTTTGGCGCCTTTTAAGGGTTGTTCGGTTTGGTATTTGGCTCGCAGCTTCATCAGCGCTGGCATTTCTGCTTCAGCCAGTTCAATTTCTGCTCGGCCAAAATCGGCGAGGCTAATATCGGCTACTTTATAATCGGTCATGATGACTCCTAAGGTTGGGTGTTAAAGTGAATGTGCTGTGAAAATTTTCAGCTGTAGTTGAAAACCATTTTTCAAACCAAGGAACGCGCCTTGCCCGCGCTGAAATCCAGATGCGCTCGCCCAAAGATCGAGATCGTCAGGTTCGAATCCAAGCCAAAGGTCCCCGCAAATGTCCCGGGTCCAGTCTTGTTGGTGCGGGCAAAGGTCAATTAACAGCAGCTTGCCCTTTGGCTTGATGAGTCCAGCTGCTTTTTGAAAAAAGGCGGCTGGCGCCGGTAAGTGATGGAGCACCATGTTGCAGACCAGTAGGTCCGCCGGGAAATCTAGGGTCAGGGTGTCGTAATCTTGCAGCATGAAGTGAACGTTCTTGAGCTGTTCTTGCTCGACCCTTGCTTTGGTCTTCTTGAGCATTTCGGCCGAGTTATCAACAACCAGGACGGACTTAAAAGTGCTTGAAAGGCTTGTGAGTAACGGGCTTTCGCCGGCGCCGATTTCAATAACCCGGGTTTCTCTTGGGAGGTTTTCGTTGCCGATTAAGTCTCCCACACACCCCGAGTAGTGCTCGAAGGATGCGACAAGATCCTGATTTTCCTTCAGCTGTGCCGCGCAACGCTTAAAAAAGTCAGCCGATTGTTGACTACGGTCATCGTAGATTTCCTGACGGGTTTTGAGCAACTCAGGTGATAAGGCTGTTTGGTCAAGGGTTTCTAAGAAGGTCTTTGTCAGATCGCTCAAGAAACCGTTCTGCGGTAACATCGCGCGACGATAAAATATGGAGGTGCCTTCGCGCTTTGTTTCAAGCAGACCGCAGCCGGTGAGAATTTTTAAGTGATGGCTCATGCCCGATTGGGGCGTCGTGGTAATGTGACAAAGCTCCATTACGCCGAACGAATTGTTTTGGAGCAGTCGCAAGACGTCCAGGCGTAAGGGATCTGCAAAAGCTTTTGACAGCGCAAGAATGGCTGCGGGGGCGGTTGGGGTTGGTAAAGGTTGAGCGATCATTGAGCTATATCAAAATTTTTCGATATAGTACTCAAAACAACGCAGAGTGCAATTAAATATCAAAATAAATTGATAAAAGAAGGAGCCGATTGATTATGGCCTCGATTCGGCAAATACAAGCAAAATACGATGCCGAGGAAGATCGGTTGTTGCTACGTGTGGGCACAGATGAAGCGCAAGCCCACGGCATCTTACTCACGCGGCGGTATTTACAGCTATTGTTGAAGGCGCTCGGGCAATACGCCGCTGCGGATCCTGATGTGGGAACCCTTGCGTCTGCCTCGGATCGGCAGGATGTTCAGGATTATAAAGAGCGTCAAGCCTTGGATCGGGCAAATTTTGAAACGCCCTTTGCCGCTGCCAGTGACCCTGAAGTCAGTACGCCGCAAGAATACCAACTTGCCTACAAACTGACCTACCGAATCAAAGAAGATCAGCTTCACGTATCGCTATTGCCGAAGGCGGGTGAGGGCCTTAATTTAACCTTCAATCATGAAATCGCGGTATCGATTACGGCAATCTTGCATTCGGCAGCGTCGAAAGCCGATTGGCGAATTCAAGCGCCAGTTGACCCGCTCGTGCAACAAAATCTTAAAGTCGTGAATTAAAGCGCCAAGGTTTGGTTTGCAGGCGGCGCAGCGCTCGGGAGGGTGACGCCAACGCGAACCCCAGAGGGGTCCTCTAGATTGTTGATGTGGACAGAACCCTGATGGTGGTCGGCGATGACCCGGACAACATAAAGGCCAATCCCGAAATGCAAGCGGTTGTCAGGATTGTTTGCTCTGGCGGTTACCATTGAATCAAAAATACTGGTGAGCAAATTCTCTGGAATACCCGGGCCGACATTCGTGATGTCGAGGTTTAGGTCCGTGCCGACGGCCTTTAGATCGACGCAGATAGTGCTACCGACCTCCGAAAAGTCGACTGCGTTGTCGATGAGTTTGTCGAGGAGCTGCTCAATTCGATAATCACATATCCAAGCAAACAGGGGCTCATCTGGCGCGTTGAGGGTGAATGCCCGGCCAGGTTGCGTCATCTTGCAGTTGCTCACATAGGATTGCAGCAGCAGTTTGAGGTCAATGCATTCAAGGTCATCGCCAATGAGTGCTTCTTCAAGGTTTGCGGCATCGGCAAGATTCTGAACGATTAACCCAATGCGATTGAGGCCGCGTCGTGCGCTGTCTAGGTACTTTTGCCGACCCTCGGGTGTTTGTTCAGTCGCTAAGTTATCAAGCGATGTTGACAGCGTGTTGAGTGGGTTGTTGATTTCATGGCGAAGCGTTCGTGGCATGTTTTCGAGAAATTGATTGTGCTGATGGAGCCTTGTGAGCATGTTTGAGATCCCGCGGGCCAAATCACCGAGCTCGTCGCCAGAGTTGGTCTCGGAGGTTAATCGGGGCGAGGTCAGTCGACCGTGTCGGTCGATCACGCCGGTGGCTTCGTTACCCAATCTGCGAATTCTGCGCGCTAACCGGGCTGAAAAAAGCAGGATGATCCCGGCGAAAATGATCACCGAGATGACGGAAAAATTCACGATCCGCTTGAGCGCATCCCGGCGGAGATTGAGAATCCGATCGGTGGTTTGTTTTAAGACAACCACGCCTAATATTGCGCCCTCGTCAATAATGGGGTGCGCCGCGACGATTATTTCACCGTCCATGGGCGAAATAAAATAAGCAACGGTTGGCTCGCCGGCGAGGGCCGCTGTAATGATATTGTCCTCTTGGCCGACGCGGGTTGTACTCAGCGTCCGTTCGACCAAAGTGTAAAATGGGTCTAATAGCCAGGCGCTGATCGCGGTGAGCCCAAAGCCTGCGCTGCTCGACGCGTCGGCGGGCACTGCGTCATCAGAGTGATAGCTGCCGACCTCGGCTCGAATGCGGCTTTGGGAATCGATCACTTGAATGTTGGCGCCTGAGTATCCGAGGCCCTCAATAATTCTTAAGACCTCTGGCGTCTTGAGCAAAACCAGTCCGAAGGCCTCGCGCTCGCCTGATGGTAAGGTGCCGGTGATGGACTCGATCGCACGGGTTGAGTCGTTGTCGACATCAACGACCGCAAGGCCAAAGTTGCGCGTTGGTCCGAGCAGCTCAAGCGGAATCCGGAACTCTAAAGCATAGCCATTTTCGGTCTTCAGCTGGACGCCCGGGACCCGATTATCGGCCTCGCCATCAAGGGCATAGCGCCAGTTTCGGTCGACTCGATAGGCGGTTGTGATGCCTTCTTCGGTTGCCGTGATCACCAGTTGCTGTGTTTGGCCGGCCTGATCGGTGTAGGTCACTCGGATATGGTCAGATAAATCGAGTCTTAGAATATCGTTGTCACGATAAATCATTTGATCGTCTAGGACTTGTACTAAGGCATAAACCTGTCCTTTGTGTTCGCCCAACACGAGGTAAAACTGGTTTAAGGCTTCTGGGTCATTGGCGTTAAGCGATGGCGCTTGTCCAAAGCCAACATTAAAATCCAGGACATCCTCCCAGTCTGAATTCTTGCCATCGATTCGAATCGGTTTCTCGAGAGGGTGCGCATAGAGTTTTTCGTAGCCATCCGGACTGATCGGTAGCTCGTCAAAAAGATCGGATCGACCATTTAAAAGCGTTGAAATCCCCTCTGCCGTGAGTAGTTGGGCATTGGCTTGGCTATCAATCAGGATCTCTTCCATTTCGCTTAGGTAGAGATAGCTGAACCAGGGGATGACCACCAAAATAAAACTGGTCAGAATAAAAAGCTTGGTTCCCAGCTTTGGGCCCTTATAGGTCAAGGTGCCCATGTGTTATTGCGTCGACCACCGGTATCCAAAGCCATACTCACTCTTGATGCACTTAAAATCGGGATCGATGGTTTCGAATTTCTTGCGAATATTACGCATGTGGGTATTGATCGTATTGTTGGTCACCAAGGACTGCATGGTCGCATTCATTAGGGTGTCGTAAGAGACCGCATGACCGGGTACGCGAACGAGTTTTGCCAGCATTCTAAACTCGGTTCCGGATAAATTAATGGGATGATTTTTCCATGAGACCAGTAAAGCGTCTTGGTCGATCGACATGTCGCCGACTATTTTGGCTTCCGCGGTGCCTTGAGCTGCAAGGTTTCGGACTTCATGAATCCGGAGCAGGGAGCTAATTTTTTCTGAAAGGTAATCCAATGAAATTGGTTTGGGTAAATAATCCCAGGCGCCCAAGCGCAGACCGCTAATTTTATCGATTTCTGCAATACGTTCGGTTAGGAAGATGACCGGTAGGTTCGGAGACCGGGCCAAAAGATCTCGACAGATCTCGAATCCGGCATCAACTTCATCGCCAAGAATGATATCTAAAATGACAAGATCGGGGAGTTCGCTGTCGAAGCCGAGCAGTGCTTCAGCCCGACTTGAAAAGCCGCGAACTTGATATCCCTTCTTGCTGATCGCATCGATATAGTTATTTCTTTGGTCGATGTCGTCCTCGACGATCACGATCTTTTTTGCCATATCAGTCGTCCTCACGCTAGGTGTTGATAAAGTTAAAGCATTCATTCGCTCGCGGGTAGTGTGGAAGGGCTACTTTCCGCATCAGAGGCCGATTTTATAGCAGGCTCCATCGGTTCTACAGGGTTTTGCCTCGAATATTCATCATTCCTTCCTGCTGACTCCGATGAGTTTGGTTTAAATAAAGGCAACTGTGAGAGGAAGTCATTATGAAAGTGTTCTTACCAATGCCTGACGAGCCAGAGTTCGCGCAATTCGTGACCCAGGGTTCCTGCGTTCCCTTTGACGCTGGCTTTCTGCATGCGAGCACGATTCGAGCGACCGCACTGCCACCAAAAAATTGGCCAGCAGAAGCGGTTGACGCGGCGCTGGGTTGGACAAGGGCTGAGGCTTAAATAAGGCCGTTTTGTCCGAGCCCCGATTGCGGGCCTTGTCTTGGTTATTTAATCCGCGTCCGTTTGTCCGCACGTGGTTAGAACGTGTTCAGGACACGGTCACGGTTTCATCTGAATCTGATCGGAGCAGGCGGCTGTAGGGTGGGGTGCCGAGTCCGGATCGATGCTGGAAATTCTGAGTTTAAAATCTTCTTATCTTCTTATCTTCTTTTGTTATCTTCACAATATTCTTTTCTGTTTTTGCAGGCTTTAGGGTTAAATCGCGCTGACTGGTTGGAGAGGTCCAGCGCAATTAAAGCCCGTGAGTTGGGGAACCAATGCGGGGTATCGGCGTAAGCCCCGAGTGGCCGTGTTCATGGCATCCCATGATTAAAAGGTCTACCGGTACAAACACCAATCCCTACGGGGTCTCTAGGACGCGCGCGTCGCCAGGAATTGATTGACGTCGTGTAATGTCGGAATTGAGGTTGCGGCGCCCGGTTGGGTCACCGAAAGTGCCGCCGCGGCGGCAGCCGTCTGCAGCGCCAGCTCGACCTGCTGTGTCTTCATCAAGGTTGCGAGAAAATATCCGGTGAAGGTGTCACCCGCGCCAGTGGTGTCAACGGTCTCAACCGGATAGGCAGGTTGCGACAGATTGCGTTCAGCGGTTCGGAACAGAACGCCCGCTGGACCTAAGGTGAGGACCACCGCGCTATGGGGATATTGGTCCAAGACAGCATCGCAAATTTCGCTTGGTTCGGTTTTACCCGTTAAAGCCTCGCCTTCGGTCTCGTTAATAATAAAGTAATCGATCAGCGCCAAGGGCAGGGCCCGGGCGTTTGCGTTCATCGGCGCCATGTTGAAAGCAACTTGCAAGCCTTTTGCTTTGGCCTGACGAATAGCAGCTTCGTTGCCGCTGGTTTCGTTTTGAATGAGTAAGATCTCATCGCCAGTTGCGTCGTTAAGCGCCGCATCAATGAGGTGCTCGTGTGCCGCTAGATTGGCACCACCCAAGATGATGATGGCATTTTCTCCGCTCGGATCGATTTGTAAAATCGCCTGACCTGTTGGGGTATCGGTAATGCCGAGGTGGGTGATGTTCACGCCGCGTGCGGTCATAAGCTCAGCGAGCCACCGTCCGTCCTCACCGACTGCGCCAACATGGGTGACCGCGCAACCGGCTTCGGCAACTGCGATGGATTGATTGAGACCTTTCCCGCCCGGGAATATGGCGTAACCCGTACTGCTGAGGGTTTCGCCTGCGCGAACAAAATGCGGAATTTGAAAAACGTGATCAATGCAGCAGGATCCGTAGTTGATAATTTGACTCATGTTGGGTTTCTAATTGCTCTAAAATTCTGTTTAAGTTATCCGAACGGATTCTTTTGCACAATCAAAGCAGGTGTCCGGGCGCGAATCGCCCTCTGGGGTTGTAAGCGCTAGCGCCGGTTTGGTGAAGGTTTGCGTCCTTAAAATTCTTCGTTTGCTTTACTCGGCGTGGAAGCGGTCTGTGAAAATGCGCGTCATCGCGTCAACCAGGATCTGTCTATGAAGGTTTTACTGCTGCTTGTTTTGTTTGCCGTCAGTTCGGCCGCGTTCAGCGAAGATGCGGCGCTATCGCCACCGGCCACTTCGAAGGTGGTGCTGCATGTTTTGGGGGTCGCGCAAGATGCCGGTTATCCGCAGGTGAATTGTTATGAGCCGCGGTGCTTGCCGGTCTGGGCACAGCCCGAGTTAGGCTCCGGCGCAAGTATGCTGGCGCTGGTAATTGATGGCCGGCGATTTCACCTTTTTGATGCGGCGCCGACCTTGCCGCGCCAGTTGTATCAGTTCTGGACAGAGACCGGTTTAACCTTGGGCGACCTGGACGGCGTCTGGTTAACCCATGCCCATATGGGTCACTACGCAGGACTGCTGCATTTTGGTAAAGAAGCTGCCAACACCCGCGCGGTGCCAGTGCATGCCATGCCGAGGATGATGGCGTTCCTTGCGCGAAACGGACCCTGGAGCCAATTGGTATCGACGCAAAATATTGCGGTGCGTCCGTTAACCGCCAATACGCCTGTTGTGATTGGGGCCGCGAAGATAACGCCTTGGTTAGTGCCTCATCGAGATGAGTTTAGTGAAACCGTCGGTTATTTAATTGAAGGGCCCAATAAGCGGGCAGTGTACTTGCCAGATATCGATAAGTGGCAAAAGTGGGATCAAGACTTGGCCACGGTTCTTAAAACGGTTGATGTCGCATTGCTCGATGCCACGTTTTTCAGCGGGGATGAGTTACCTGGTCGCGATATTGCCTTGATCCCTCACCCAACGGTTCTGGAATCGATAGCGCTGTTAAAGCAACTGCCCAGGCCTGTGCGCTCAAGGGTTGTATTCACGCATATGAACCATACAAACCCGTTGCTCGACCCGGGTTCGAAAGCAACGCAATCGGTACTTGCCTTGGGGTTTAAGATCGCCCGAATCGGTGACCGGTTTGATCTTTAATTGGGTTGCGCGGTCATTATCCGGATTCAGGTTTTTGAGAATAATCTCCGCTCATCTTCGAGCCGAGCAGCTGAACCAGGATTAAACCGAATCCTGCGGTTGCAAGGTAGATCAGGATGATCCAGATAACGGGAATGCTGGGTAGGATCGGCGCCATAATGGCCAGGATATGAAAGCTCAGGAACAAAATTGCAATGTTGAAGAAGGCCAATTCTTTCGCGACAGAGCTCGCAAGGTTGGGATCCAGAATACGAAGTAATAAAATGCCGCTGCCGGTTGAGCCGCAACAGCAGCCGAAAATCGTGAGGCCGCGCTCGGCGCCCAATGTTTTGAGGCGCAGTCCTGCGGTAAAGCACAGTGCAGCGGTCACCAAGGTTACGAGGCTCGCGACCAGTAAGATGGGTTGCCAAAACTGGGTCAACAGCGCGAAGTTGATGCTCAAAAGGCTTGCGGTAACCATGAGGTCCACCGAGGACCCGGTAATCCGTTTTTGGGTTTCGTCATCTACAAATTGGCCGAGATTGAAGCGGTCCAAGAGCGCACGTAACCCCACGCAGATCATCAGTCCGTGAAAAAAGAAAAGATTATAGCTAAAGATATTCTCAAAATGGGTTCCGGCCACGAAAGGGTGAACGAGCTTCAAGTATTGATCGGTGATGAGGTAGGCGCACCCGAGCAAACCGATGTGAAATGCGAATGAATCAACATTCGCGGAATGGGTGATGAGCTTGCCTGAAGCTGGGGCCGCGTCCCCGCTGTAGAGTCCGCGTTCGAAATCCTGATCAAGCGACCCGCCCCTTCCGCTGTGCAAGTTTTTTTTGAGAATCCAACGCGCCATTGGGACGCCCACCGCAAAAGCCGCAACAAAGCCAAGGCTTGCGTAGATGAGTCCGAAGTCCACCGCATGCTGAATGTTATAGGCGGTAGTCCATAAATCCCCCAGGGCTAAAGCTTGGCCGGGGCCTTGTGTGAAGCCGTGTGTGGCAATTAAACCGAGAAAGCCGGAAAGGGGCTTTGACGCAATGGTGTTGTAGGCGCCGATGGCTGCGAGCCCGACAAGGGCCTGTAACACGAGGCAAATCACCCAGATGAGCGATAGCCACAAACCGCCGAGCGCGACAGGCTGTTGCCCTGCAATGGGCTGAGCGCGGCTGGTCAGCACAAGAGACATAAAGCTGAGGGTAAAAAAATGAAACGCAAAAGCGGTAAAGTCGGCTGCTTTGAACCCCATAGCCCAATCAAGGGCGATCAGGCCGAAGCCGAGGGTGCCACCAATTAGGCTCGCTGGCACCAAGTTGGTTTGGAAGAACCGAACATTGGCCCGGATCAGGGTTCCAAAGACGAGCAATGCCGCCAAAAACGCAAAGGATAAGATGCCTGGAAAGGTTTGCGCCATGATTAATATCGTCCTTAAGAGGTGCGAGAGGTTGAAAGCTAAAGGGTGCGTTCGTTGAAAGCAACCGTTCAACGCGCGGTTATCTTCGAAAGTGTCTGGCGGCGGTGTTAGGCGGACTAACTGATTTGATAATCGCTTGGTTGCAGTTGGGAATCCGAGTCGATTTTATTAATTTAGGGATAATTAACAGCTAATATGAATAATTTTGCATTAATTAAGGGTTTCAACTTTTTTATAGTCATTAAATTGATAATTTAATGACTATTAATCTATTTTAAAATTTATTTTTAATAAATTCTCTTATAAATCATAATTTAAAATATATTCCCAATATATTAATTTATCATGTTATTAAATAGGGGTAATTACCCAATAAATGGCGATTACCGGGCGTAAAAATTCTGATCTAGTCATTTCAAGAGGCGATTGGCGGCTCTGTTTATGTTGTGTTGTGTTGACGCGTGTCGTGCTGATCAAATCAAGTGCTCGATCGG